>ERZ1370068.11311-contig-9936_pt1 | contig 40029 bp, 50 predicted proteins | sample MGYA00561227_ERZ1370068 | MGnify/ENA primary metagenome ERZ1370068 (study PRJEB38410, sample SAMEA6850437) | metagenome | study: Metagenomic assessment of the ecological functions of the soil: analysis of the soil microbiota associated with the... | reverse complement strand
GGCGCGCTTCGTTCGTTACGCGTATTACCCGCCGATGGCCAGAATCAGGTCGGGATGCCGGTCACGACGAGCGACGATCGCGTCCTGGTCGACTCCTGGGTCGCGCTGGCAGATGGTGTCGAAGGCGCGGAAGCGCTCCGACAGCTCCCGCTCACGCCGTGGCGATCGGCGAGCGCCCGGCGGATTTTCTCCCTGGATGGCGAGCGATTCGGAGCGACAGCATGGTCGTCTGGCTGGCGAGACCGACCAGCAGCGCCAGGTCACGATCGGGCTCAGAATCCCTCCGAGCAGGCGGCCAGCGAACCGCGCCAGGAACCCGGCTCGGTCCGCCCGCCCCGCGGCGATGCGGGCGCACACCACCTCCGCCTCCTCGGGTTGCCAGGAACTGCACCAGAGATCGTCCACCGGCCAGCGCGCTGCGGCCGCGACGCGGTGGCAGCGGGTTTCCTCGATGCGCGTACTTCGCCGTGGATGATCGCCGTGAATCCCCGAGGAGGAGAAGCGGTCGACGTTCTTCCGGCAGACGCGCTGAGCACGGAGCCGCACGTCGTGTCGACGAGAACGCAGCCCACTGTCGCGCAGCGCCTGCATCTCCTGCACGGTGACGCCGAAGGCCGGCGGGATCACCACGTCCTCGGCCTGCACGGCGTCGACACCGGCCCGATCCGTCGCTGTCGCGCAGGAAGCGGATCCCCATCTCCCGGAGCCTCTGATTCACGTGAGGGTTGTGGATGATCTCACCGGTGAGATAGGTGGGGCGATCCAGGATCGATTGCGGGTCTCATGGCGTACTCGACGGCGCTCGAGCACCGCTGTAACAGAAGCGAACTCACGCGCGAGCAGGAGAGGGTCATGTCGCCGACCCGCAGGCGGCGATGAGCCTGGCCTGAAACGCTCCACCAGCCGAGCTGTGATAGTCGGCCTGAAGCCGGGGGCCGACCTCCTGCTTCAACCCGAACCGCGCTGGAAATAGGCGCCTGTCATCTGAGACTCTGCGGACCGCACGCGCTTTCCCACCGGGGAGGGCGACGCCAACTACGATACCACACGACGGACGATCCGCGGCTTCGCCCTCAGCCCAGACCGAGGACCCGCTCGGGCGGGGCGACGTTCAGTCCGCCTTCCCGCAGGAAGTTGACGAGGAGTCAGTCGAAACGCCCGGGCGGTCTCGATCGCCAGGAGGTCGTCGGGCCCGAAACCGCACACACGATTGGGATCGACGCGGCTGGCCTTCTGCAGGATCTCGAACGAGGTCCGGCCCGAGACCATCAGGATAGCGTCAGCCAGCGGCAGGTCGTCGAAGGCGGCCCGGCCGACGACCTTGTCGACGGCGTTGTGCCGTCCGACGTCCTCGCGCGCCAGGAGGAGGCGGCCCTCGACGTCGAAGAGAGCTGGCGGCATGGAGCGCTCCGGTCGCTCAGACAGTCCCTGCGCCTCCGCCAGGCGGGCGGGGAGAGGCAGGCACCCCCTCGCGCCGCACGGCAACCACCGGGCGCTCGAGTCACGCGGCGACCGAGGGCCTCGTCGATGCGCGTCCGCACCAGGCCGCAGGCCGCGCGCTTCGCCACCGGGTTCCGCCGCAATCCCTCCCGATCGAGATTCGATCCCCGCAGACAGCCGCGACGTCGACGGCGTTCGGGCCCTCGCGAGCAGGGTGGCCCGGATCCTCCTGGCGGTGACGGATCGCTCCGATGTCCGCGAACCGTCCGACCACCCCTCGGTCAGGCAGAATCCGGCCGCCGAACCAGGTCGTGACCGGGAGTCCGCATCAAGACGGCGAGCTGTTCCCTTCGACGCGGATCTCGAGAGGCTCCTCGACGACCACCAGTCGAGGGTCTGCTGCGTCATCCCCAGCGGACGCGAGAATGGAGACCTGCTGAACGGACTCGAGCGGCGCAGTCATTGTAATGGAGCGGGGGCGACCAGGGGCGCGCGCCGACGCCGCCGTGGAAGCGGGCGTCGGTCCGGTTCGCGCTCTGCGGCGCTCCGCCGCAATCGGGCGCCGGCGCCCGAGTTTCACCGTCTTGACAGGGCAGGGGCCTTCTGCAAAGGTATGCGGACGCTGATCATGAGGACGAGATGCGTCGCCTGTTGATGAAGGCCTCTCTGCTCGCGCTTGCCTGCGCTGGCGGGGTGGACCGGGACCGCCCATGCGCAGAATCGAGAGAAGTCCGCGGGAGCTCAACCCCTACGCCGGGTACCTGACGTTCGAAGACAGGAAGGCGAGAGAGGTGCTCAAGGACGCCGTGGGACATCGGCTTCCGATTCAGGCGCCACCCCACTGGACCAAGCACCGCCCGATCGAGTTCGGGTTCTTCGGCGCGAGCACACGAAGAGCGCCGCCGCCGATCTCGACACGTCGATCTCCTGGGCGGGCAGATCAATCACGACTACAACTTCTTCAGTGGCGCGGCGCGATCGTTGTCGTCGCCTTCGCGAGCGGCGGCGCCGGCCTCGTGCGATTTTATCAGCACGTTTCGGGTTCGCCTCCGATCCGGATGCCGTCGGCGACAAAGGTGGAGATCTCCTACAACGTCGGCGGCGGAATCCGGTTCTTCGGGGGCCGCCGCGCCGGGTTTCGCACTGGATCATCCATCGGACGCACTTCAGCGAGCAACGGCGTCGATATCCAATTTCTGGGGAGCTCACCGCCGGCATGAGCATCGTCCTCGGCGGCACCTGCTGACAGGCGACCAAGGAGCGGGCCGTGACCGTGTGGAACCCGGTTTGAATCGTTCCCCGCATCCCGAGCGTCCGTCGCGGCCACGCTGGAGACGATTCGGCCGGTCCCTCGACGAGCACGCGGACCGTGACGCGCGGTTGCGCGCGGTCGTGGGCATCCTCAGCGCAACAGGAGGCCGTACTACTCCTGGGCCGGCATCTACCTCCTCGACGCCGCACGGCTCGAAATTGACTCCACAACCAGATCGGCCCGCCGACGCCGCACGAGCGCATTCCGATCAGCCCAGGGAATCTGTGGACTGGCGGCGCGCGAGCGCCGCGAGCGTCGTCGTTCCCGACGTCAGCAGGGACCCCCACGCTACCTCGCGCGCGCAGCCTCGCGACGCGCTCCGAAAATCGATCGATCCCGATCGTGCGCGGCGCCGAAGTGCTGGGTGAAATCGACGTCGACAGCGATCCGCCTCGACGCCTTCGGCGTGCGAGGACCGCGTTCTCCTCGAAGGCGCCGCCGCGGCGCTCGTCGCCGGCCGCCTCTACGGCATCTAGGCTCGTCCCCCGAGCCCCGCGCTACCCTGCTGCTTGGCATGCAACGTCGTCGGTCAGCAGCCTGCTTGCCGCCGGCGCCGTTCGCGGCACAATACCGAGTGTTCCGGAGGAGGGGCAGACGGGTGCACACTCCTCCACTCGATCCCCCGGCCGTGCGGGCATGGTGCCCGCGGCTTCGTCATTTCAGGGAGGAGCGGCCGGTCCCCGGTCCTCGCCGCTCGGGAGTGCAGGCGCTCCGCGATCCTCCTCGATTCCGTCCGCCACACCTGGCCCCGGCCGCACGATCGCGTCGCCGACGCGCTAGACCCGGTCGTCACCGCCGGCACCGAGGCCCAGGCCGGATCCGTGGGAGCGTCTCCGGGCAGCGCGCCGTTGTCGCGCGTCGTCAAGGATGATCTCCGGAGCCAGCGCCACGGCCGGCGCTCGACGCTAGCAGGTCCGGGTGCGCTGCCGCCAGCGACATCGGCGGTCTGCCGACTCGCCCGCAACCCGCCCTGCGAATCGCGTCCGTCAGGAACGCCCCGAGCCGGGCACCACGAGCGGCTCGCCCCGGATGATGGGCTGGGACGCGGGGCTTCTTCCTCCCCCGACGACGCGCCGATCGACGTCGGCAAGGCGAGCGACGCAGGCGGCTCGACCAGGCTCCCGGCCGCGCGTCGGCTCCCCAGGAGGGCCACGGCCAGCGCTTCGATCCCCGCGAGCACCTCCTCGACGTTGCGGGCCTGGAGGGTGTAGAGGCGGGAGTCCGAGCACCTTCGCCTGCGTGTCGAGCCCCGGGTCGTTTCCCGCTCGTCGAGCCAATCAGCAGATCGGGATGCAGGGATCGGATGGCTTCCAGGTCAGGCGCGCGAGCGAGGCCGCCAATCCGCCTCACCTCCCGTGCGTCGGGCGGAGAGGATGCAGAAGTCGCTGACCCCGACGAGGAACTGGTCCGTGAGACCCAGGGCCACGATGGTCTCCGTGACGTTCGGGAGCCAGGGGAGACCAGGCGGCCTGCTGGAACCCCGGATCCGGACCTCTGCGGCCGAGGAGTCCGTCGCGCACGGCGTCGCCTCGCGGAGGAGATGCCGCCGGGCTGCAGGCTCCGACAGCGTGACCGCCCAGAGCAGAATGGACGCGCCGGTTCGGCGGCGCACCTGGACGGGATCTACCGGCCGGTCTCCCTGCTCAAACGCCACCGGTAGCCGACTTGAGCAGTTCGACGATCCGGGTCGGCGGCCTGTGAAACTGAATCGCGATGATGTACGGGCCACGGTCCCCTCGACCCCGGATGACGCGCGCCGGGAGAGCGACCCTCTCGACGCCGCCCGGCGCTCCAGCCGGGATCTCGAGACTGAAGGAGAGGATTCTCGCCGGCGGCCGCCGGCGCGCTCCGAGGTCCTGCGAAGCGCCCCGCCCGGACCAGGGTCCCGCGTGGTCACCGGCAGCGCGGCCCGGCGGGCCGGATCCGCGGAGATGAGGCTCCGCCCGAGAGAGCGACCCCTCCCAGCCGCGGGGCATTTCTCGCGCTCGTGCGTTCGCCGGGCCATGGTGGGCGTCCGCGGCAGCTGTAGGAAGACCGGGCCTGCGTGTCGAAAGAGTCAGCGCCTTCACACGCCCGGCCGATTCGTGCACGTCACCCCGGATTCCGCGGGGAACCGGACGGCCGGCAGAGTCGGCCGGACGCACGGTCCCACCTTGATTTGGTCGCCGGGCGGCCATACGTTGGTCGACGGTCCGCATGGTGGCGGGGTGGTGGGTCTTGCACGCCGGCCGGATGTCGGCCCGGCCGCGGGGTGGCAGGACTCGGTGATGGAATCGGTCGAGTTCCTACAGGGCCTGCCGGGCTGGATCAACCTGCTGATCGCTGCGGGGCTCTTCCTTGCCGGCGTCGTGATCACGCTCGTCCTTCGCGCAGTTCCGCGGCGGGCTCCCACGTTCGAGCGGCGGAAGAGGCCTCCCAGGAGTGGACCGGGAAGTCAGAAAACCATCAGTCGAGCTCGAGAGCGACAACGCCGCGCTGTCCCATCTGTTCCAGCTGATCCCCGGCTTCACGAAGAAGATGAATTCGCGCATCAAGCGGCGCGAGATCCCGATGGAGGCGAGTGCGTGTGCTCGAACGGCTGTTCGCGCCCTCGCAGATTCTCGTGTTCCTCTCTGGAAGGGCGCGTGGGGCGGCTGAGCCTCGTGAAGCAGATGGGCCTCCCACCCGACTTCGCAGTTTCGTTCCAGGTGGGTTTCGGGGAAGGGCGGATCGGCTGGGTGGCGCAGCACAACGTTCCGATGGATGTGGACGACTTCATCCGCGAGAGGCGCCTGGCCGGCGCGAACATGGACAATCCAGGCACTTCCAGTTCAAGGCCGAGGCTATTGCGCGCCGATGTCGCATGAAGACGAAGTCCGGGGTGTCATCCAGCGTCGGCGGCATCACCCGTCACTACAAGCACGAGAAGGCGATTCTCAGTCTGGTGGCCGACCTCGCCAGCATCGCGCTCTACAACCACGACCTGTTCGCGCGCACCCAGGAAATGGCGAATTGCGACGGCCTCACCAAGCTCTTCAACAAGCGATTCTTCATGGAGAGGCTGTCGAACGTACTGGTCGACGCGGGGCGCGGTCACCATCCCTTCTCCGTCTTCCTTTTCGATCTGGACAACTTCAAGCACTACAACCGACACCCAGGGCCACCAGGCGGGTGATGAGGTCCTGAAGGTCACCGGCGAGCTCCTGCGCGACAGCCTGCGGCCGGACGACATCGCGGCGCGTTCGGAGGCGAAGAGTTCATCGTCCTGCTCTCGCCGCACACGCCCCGGCGGAGGACCATGCAGGCGGCGGAACGAATCAGGACCCGTGTCGCGGAACACGCCTTCGCCAATCGCGAGAGCCAGCCGCTGAAAATCGTGTCCCTGAGCGGCGGCGGCGTGGCCACCTACCCCGACGATGGTCTACGAGCAGCGACCTCATTGCTTCGGCCGACGCCGCGCTGTATCGCGCCAAACGGGAAGGCCGCAACCGCGTCTTCGCGAGCAAGCCCAAATATTTCTCCGACGGGGCCCGGACGACCCGACCTTCAAGGCCCAGACCGGCTGACGCCGACATGACCGCGAGCGCGCGCCGAAGCGTCGGAAGTTCGTGGAGCGGCTGCAGGCCCGCGGCGGTTTCACGGAGCCCGACGCGGCCATCGCGGATCTGCTCTATGACCAGGTCACCGATCTTCCCACCGTCCCGCTGCTTCTCGGCCGGATCCGGGGCCTGCTGCGCGAGTCGCGCGAGCTGGGACTCCTGTCCATCAGCATCCTCCAGAACGAGAAGATGGAGCAGACGCTGGGGCCGCGCGGGATACGAGTCCCTGGTGCGCGACATCGCGACCTTCCTGGTGGAAATCAAGCAGCAGGCCTGCGCCGCGCAGGACCAGCTCGCGGAAGTCATGATCAGCGGCAACGCGTTCGTCGTGCTCCTGGCGCCGTCGCGCGGACGCGACGACCAGGTCTCGTACCGGGACATCGACAAGGTGCGTCTGCGCGTCGCAACGCGGTTGCGACAATTCGTCAGGGAGCGGCTGCCGGAGAGCGTCCAGGAGCGCTTCGGGGTGTCCATCGGCTGTGCCGTCCTGTCGCGCGATCCGTCTATGAGGTTCGAGGGCGTCTACGGAGCGCTCGGAGGAGGCCTTCGCGGACTCGCTTCACGAGCGCTCCCGCGAGCAGCGCCGCGTGGCGCTGCAGCTTCAGGAGGTCCTCAAGACCGGCGACCATCAAGACCGTGTATCAGCCGGTCGTCGATCTCCAGGAGCGCCGGAGCATCGGCTTCGAAGCGCTCACGCGCCTCACGACCGGCGCGTTCACGGGACCGACCAGGCTCTTCAAGGCCGCCTACGAGAACGACGCGATCTGGAAGCTCGAACGGCTGTGTCGCGAGCGCGCCATCCGCGGCGTGCAGGGATTCCCCGCCGGCCAGCTCCTGTTCCTGAACATGGAGCCCGATTCCATCTACGACCCCGCCCTGCGATCGGAACGGATTTTCGAGCAGCTCCGCGAGGTCGGACTCAGTCCCGAGAGAGTGGTGCTCGAGATTGCCGAGCACTCGGCCGTCCAGGACCACCAGGCCTTTCGACAGATGCTCAGCTATTTCCAGTTCCACGGGTTCCGTCTCGCCGTGGACGACGTCGGCTCCGGCTACTCGGGGCTGCAGTCGATCGCGGAACTCCGTCCCCACTTCATCAAAGATCGACATGGCGCTGATCCGGGATATCCATCTTCACGCGATCAAGAAGGATCTGACCGCCACCATCGTCCGATTCTCGTCGAGCTCGGGGACGACTCTCATCGCCGAGGGCGTCGAGAACGATCGACGAGCTCAGGTGCCTTCAGAGCATCGGCGTCAGGTTTGCTATGGGGCTATCTTTTCGCCAAGCCGGGGCCGCCCTTCCCGCAGCCCGATCTCGCCGTCATCGGCTGAAGCGGCGCGAACTCAATCACACGCCTGAAAATGGAGAGCCGCTTCATGAGGACCGAAGCGGCTCTTTGGTTTTGAGTAGGTCCTGAACGGACCGTCGAGCGTATCTCAGCCCTCACGGGCTGGTCTTTGAAGAGGCGATTCCTGGGCCTTACTTCGCGACCGGCACCGTGCTGCTGTAGGCGCCGAAGATGAGCGAAGTCTTGGCGCGTCTCGACCTCGATCCAGCCGCGGTAGACCTTCCGGCGGGTCAGGTCGAATCTGAGTAGAGCGTGTTGTCGATTAAACTCGATCATTCCGTAGGGGTTCTTCCGTGACTTCGAGCCGTGCGTGGCTTGCTCTTGGGCTTCATCCCTTACCCTCCCGAGTTGCGGTGACTATCAGCAAGAGTTCTGCCATGAGACCGTCACAATCGTGAGGTTCGATGGGGATCACATCAAGTGACTGTGATACCAGGTGTTTCCCTCGGAACACCAGTCGCGAAGGATCCCCGCGCGTAGCCCCAGACGTGTCGGTTGCCAGCCGCGTGCTCGTCGGCCATTATGACCGGGTTTTCCGTTGACTAATAATGCGTCAATATGGCAGAATTCGCGCTGACGACCGAGGGAGACGCGGGATTTGACGCTCGAAGGGAAGCAGATTCTCCTGGTGGATCGACCTGCGGAAGTCGATGCCACGGCCGCGATTCTTCGTCAGCTGGGGGTAAGGGTGAGTGTCGCAGCCGATGCGACCGGGGCCCTCGCGTTGGCGCGGCGCGAAGAGTTCGACATGGCGATGATCGGCATCGGCGTCGGAGCCGGCGGTGAGGCACTCGAACGGCTCTCGGAAGGCGGCCGCGTCCCATCCATCCTCATGCTGGCGAGCCCCGCCGAGGCCCGGCGCGCCATCCAGGCGCTGTCACGTGGCGCCAGCGATTATCTGCTCAAGCCGCTCCAGCCCGGCGAGGTGGTCCGCGTGGAGCGACTCCTGCGCTGGCAGGAGCAGGACGTCCGGACGAAACACCTCCAGCACGAAGTGGGCCGCCGCTATCTGAACTCGAGAACGTGGTGAGCCTGTCGCCGGATGCAGCGCGTGAGAGACCAGGTCCTGCAAGTGGCACCAGCGCGCAGCACCGTGCTCATCCAGGGTGAGAGCGCGTCGGCAAGGGAGCTCGTCGCGAAGGCGATCCACTACAACTCGACGCGCCGAACGCACCCGTTCATCGCGCATCAACTGCTCCGCCATCCCGGTCACGCTCATCGAGAGCAGGCTATTTCCGGTCACGAGAGAGGAGCCTTCACGGGCGCCGTCGAGCGCCAGCGCGGCAGAAGTTCGAGCTGGCTGCACGCGCGGACCATCTTTCTCGACGAGATCGGCGAGATGGACCTCAGACCCAGTCGCGGCTGCTGCGCGTGCTCGAGGCGTGAGTTCATGCGGGTGGGAGGATCCCGCTCGGTGCGCGTGGACGTGCGGGTGCTCGCGGCGACCAATCCGCGAGATTCGGGATCTGATCGCGGAGGGCGGTTTCCGCCAGGACCTCTATTTCCCGGCTGAACGTGATCACCATCCGCGTGCCCCCCTGCGCCGGCGGGTCGAGCGCATCCGACCCTGGCACGCACCCTGCTCGATCAGATCTGCCGCGACAACGGTGCTTGCCACCCCGTCAGGTCGGAGACGACGCCATCGCGGCATTCCTGCGCTACGCGTGGCCGGGAAGCGTGCGGGAGAACCAAGAACGTCCTGGAGAGCACCGCCATCACGTGCCCAGGACCGGTGGTCCGGGCCGCCGACCTGGCGGAGGCGGTCCGAGGCGGGGCCGGCGATGAGGCTGAACCCGGCGCGCCGATCGGCACGACGCTCGAACAGGCTCGAGCGCGACCTCATCGTCCGCACGCTCGCTCACCATGGCGGAAACCGCAGCCGCACCGCCCGTGTCCTCGGCATCGGCGTACGGACGCCTGCAGCGGAAGATCGCCGGGGTACGGCGTCCGCCTGCAGCATTCGCGGTCGTCCGCGCCGCGATCAGAACTCCGCGGAGACCCCGAGGCCCGGCTCCTCTACGGCCTCGAGGAAGCCGTCGCGGAAACGCACCCCGCCGCGCGCCACGTCGTCCTGAAGATCGAGGTGTCCGTCGAGGTCGGCCCGTCCGGCGGAAGGGCAGGCGAGCGCCAGGTGCAATCCGGCCGCGATCGAGATGCGTGATTCGTCGTTGCAGCCGATCATCAGCCCGATCCCGGCGACCGCCGCCCGTCGACCGATGGCGAGCCCGGCGAGCACGCGCGCCCGCCTTCATCAACTTGACGTTGAGCAGGTCCGCGGCGCCGGCCGCGGGACCCGCGTCGCGTCCGCCTCGGTCACCGCCGACTCGTCCGCCATGATCGGGATGGTGCTCGCGGCGCGCAGCCGGCGCAGAACGTCGAAATCGGTCGCGGGGTCCGGTTGCTCCAACAGGCTCGAGCCCCAGCGGCTCCACGGCACGCAGAAACCGCGCTGCGCTGGCTTCGTCGTAGCCCTGGTTCGCATCGGCGCGGATGATGAGCGCGCCGCCGAACGCAGTGCGCAACGCGGCGACCAGCCGTGGCGTCGGCTTCCAGTCTCGCCCACTTTGATCTTGAGAATGCGAAACCCCTCCGCCACATAGCGCCGGGCCCGATCCAGGGATGCGGCGAGGTCGTCCTCGATCCCCAGCGTCGCGCTGGGTGAGCAGGCGCGTCCGGGCGGGACCGAGCAGCCGGTAGAGCGGGACGCCGGCGTGCTTGCCGCGCAGGTCGAGAAGCGCCATGTCCATGGCGGCCCGCGCGGCCGGGACGTCCGGCGCGAACAGGGCCGCATGGGCCATGAGGGCCTCCGGCGATTCGGGATCGCCGCCGCGCACCAGCGGGATGAGGACATCGCGCAATGCCGTGAGCGTGGCCTCCGGGCTCTCCCCTGTGACTTCCTCGAATGGAGCCGCGCAGCCGTAGCCGGTGCGCCCATCCGAAGTCACGACCTTCAGGAGGACGTTCTCGGCGCTCGTGAAATGGTGGCCCGCAATCCGGTATCCCTTCGCGCAACCGGAAGGTGATCGGCGTCGCCTCGGCGGCGACGACGCGATTCATGACGGGATGCGCGCGAACCGCCGGCGCAGCGCGTCGAGGCACCTGATCCACGCCGTCGACCAGCCGGATCGCAGCAGGGCAGGTCCGTCTCGGTCTCGAGAAGGACGCCGCGCGCCATCATCGACTCGGGGTTGAGTCCCTCGTGGTTGAGCGTCACCGCGACCACCCGCGCCGGTCCCAGCAGCTCGATGATGCGGCGCTCCCGTTCGACGCCCGCGAGCGGGAACGCCGGCCAGCCGTCGTAATTGCCCGTCCCGGCGCATGCTGCAGCACGACCGCCTGCGGCTGGGCGCCGGCCAGGATCTCGAATCCGCCTGGATACGCCGGATGCGTCAGGCAGCCCTGTCCCTCGACGACGATGACGTCGGGCCGCTCCCTCTCGAAGACGCGAGACAGACCTGATGCTCGATCTCGCCCGACACGAAGTCGTTCACCAGGCTGTCGAGGACGATCCCGTAGCGCGCCCCCTGCATCAGGCGGTCTGACCCGTTCCGATCAGCGCGGCCCGGGCGCCGGACGCCGCCAGGGCCTGCACGAGCCACACCGCGGTGGTGCGCTTGCCGACGCCGCTGTCGGTCCCAGGACCGCGACGCGCACCGCGTCGACCCCGAGGACTTCGCCCGTGAAGGCGTGCATCTCGCTCGCTGGGGAGGGTGCGCCGGACGTCGCGGATGCGGCTCCCCGAGGCCTGGCCAGCGCCGAAAACTCGGGGTCACTCGCCGACGAACTGATGCAGGCCGGAATCGACGTTCATGCCACGACGCAGCGCCGCGCGGCAGGGCGGGACGGCACTCGTCCGGCAGCACGCCGCCGTGGGTGGCCACCCCACGACCAGGTAGTCAGCGCCGCCGCCAGCGGCCGCGGGAGCGCCGCCTCGAAGTCACACGACGATGGGGATGCCGATCGACCGCCCGTCGAGGACTCGCCCGCGTCGGCCCGCGAGCGTGCTGTCGATCACCGCGCGCACGGCGTACCGCTCCGTGTGCCGGACCAGGCCGTGGGCCGTCTTCCCTCCCGGAGTTCCCGAAGGATCCCTCGCACAGCACGATCGCGGTCCCGTCCAAGGCGTCCCTCCTGCGCTTCGCCTGAGGAGGCTAGGTGTCTCACCCGCAGATCAAGGGCCCTCGGCCCGTCCCGGCGGGACGGTCTGCTAAGATGACCAGCATGGTCACCGGGTTCAATACCGATGTCGAGCACGAGGGCCGCGTCTACCACGTGCAGACCGAGGACAAGGGCACGGACAATCCGACCATCGAGACCCTGGTCTATCGCGGCGGCGAGATCCTCGCGGCGCGACGCTCCTACGCGGACCTCAAGGCCTCCGGCTGGGGCGAGGCGGTGATCGCCGGCCGCATCGAGGAGCAGCACAATCAGGTGATCGCGGACGTCCGTGCCGGACGCTTCGAACCGCCGGCGTCCCCGGGTGTTCGGGAAGGAATCGTCACAACCGGAGCTTCGACGGGTGGTGCTCGACTCCCTGCGCTCGGAGATGGGCCCCGACCCGCTCGTGATCTCATCGGTGATCGAGCCGTCGATCCATCGTCGAGGGCGCCGGCAGGCTCCAGGTGCTGGTCACCCGGGCCCACAGCGGGGACGGCGTCCGGGCCCCGTCGAGGTTCGCATCAAGCTGATCACCACCTGCCGGCCGTCCGCAGGCGCTCGCCCAGAGCACGCGCACCGACGCCACCGGCCGGGCCGCCATCGAGGTCACCGTTCCGGCCGTCGCGCGCGCGGCGCCGCGGCACTGGTCGTTCAGGCCATGGCGGGAAGGACTCCGCCGAGACCCGCAGGGCGGTCGAGCCGGCGGCGCGCGCCGCCCGCCCGCGGCTGAGGCCCCACCGGTGCCCGGATCCATGCTCAACGGCGGTGCGCACGGGGAGGCGTCTTCTGGCGCCACGCTTCGGAGTCTGCTCGAGACGATGAGTCTGCCCGCGACCCGGGTGGCAGTCGAGCTCAACAGGCGGGTCGTCGCGCGGGCAGGAGTTCGAGCGCATCGAAATCCGGGAGGGGACGTGCTCGAGGTGGTCCATTTCGTCGGTGGAGGCTAGAGGACCGTGGACAGAGCCTGCTCACCATCGCCGGCAGGGTGTTCGCGTCCCGACTGATCGTCGGTACGGGGAAGTACCCCAGCATGCCGAGTCGCCCGCGAGGCCATCGAGGCGTCAGGGGCCGGCGCTGGTCACCGTCGCGGTCCGTCGCGTGGATCTGTCGCGCCGCGGGCGAGGATCGATGCTCGACCTCATCGACGCAGCGAAGCGGCCATCCTTCCCAACACGGCGGGCTGCTATACGGCCGACGAGGCGGTGCGCACCGCCCGGCTGGCGCGCGAGGCCGGACTCTCCAGATCTCATCAAGCTCGAGGTGATCGGCGATCAGACGGACCCTCTTCCCCGACACGGAGGGGCTGCTCCAGGCGACGCGACGCTCGTGAAGGAAGGCTTCGCGGTCCTGCCGTACACCAACGACGACCTGGTCGTCGCCCGGAGGCTGCGCGACGCGCGGCGCCGCCGCGGTGATGCCGCTCGGCGGCCCCGATCGGCTCGGGGCTCGGCATCCAGAACCCGGCGAATCTGCGCATCCTTCTCGAGGAGATCCGCGACGTTCGAGTCATCGTCGACGCGGGGGTCGGGACCGCCTCCGACGCCGCGATCGTGATGGAGCTCGGGCGCCGACGCCGTCCTGATGAACACCGGCATCGCCGGCGCCCGCGATCCGGTGAAGATGGCGCGCGCCATGCGGCTCGCGGTGAGAGCCGGCCGGCTGGCGTTCGAGGCGGGACGGATTCCGCCGCAGGCTGCACGCCATCCGCCAGCAGCCCGATCGAAGGATTGATTCGCCACGGCTAGGCCCGCCCGTGCGTCGTCGCCCGCGCTCCGGCGGCGCGCGCGCGCGCGCGCCTCGCGCTCGAGGTCGCGCCTGCGCGTCGTCTCCCGCTTGTCCCACAGCTTCTTGCCCGCGCCAGCGCGAAGCGCGACCTTCACCCGGCCCCTCTGGCAGGTAGAGGCGCAGCGGCGACGAGTCGTCTCGGCCGCCCGAGCGCGTGCGCTGCGCCAGCTTCGGAGGATCTCCGCGCGATGCAGCAGCGAGCTTGCGCGCGCGCAGTCGGCTCGTGGTTCGCGTAGCCCGCCGTGCGCTAGTACGGGGGATGTGGCAGTTGAGCAGGAAGCATCTCGCCCCGGTCGACGCGCGCGAAGGCGTCCTGCAGGCTGGCCTTGCCCGACCGCAGGACTTGACCTCCGTGCCCGGAGGACCGACCCGGCCTCGTAGCCGCTCGCCGATGAAGAATTGTGGAACGCCCGGCGGTTCGACGCCAGGACCTTCTCGCTTCGCTGTCGCTTGCGCCGCGCATCGTCGGTGTCTGGTTTCTTGACGTCGTCCCGGACGGGCACCATAGCATAGCCCGTTACCTGCGCGACCGGCACGATCGCCGCGTGCGGACGCGATGGAGACCAACCGTGGATCCCCTGGATTCACCGAACCGGCGGCGCCGCCAAAGGAGCCTCGGTTCCTCCTGCGGCTGCGGCAACGGCGGCGCGCCGCAGGGCGGCGACATCGCCGAGTGGTCGGGATCCGGCCTGCGCGGCAGGCGCGGATGACCGCAGTTCGACGGCGCAGGCGACATGGATTTCGAGATCGGCGATCCGTGGTGGTCGAAGGGGAGCGGGCCGTCGAGGTCGGCGAGGTCGTGCAGCCGACCACCCGCGCCGCGCCGCGGCTGCGGGCATCTCCTGCATGCCGAGCCGTCGTGCGTCGCGAGCCAGCGACGAGGACGTGCGCACCTGCACGACGAGACGTGCGCCGACGAGCGAGACCGGCAGCCGGTACTGGTGCCGCGATCGCATCCGCGAGCGCAGCCTGCCGATGCGTCTGGTGCGGGCCGAGCGGGTCGACCGAAAGCCGCAAGCTGGTGTTCCTGTTCACCGCCGAGGGCGGGTCGATTTCCGCGACCTGGTCCGCGACCCGGCGCAGACAGTTCCGGACGCGGGTCGAGATGCGTCAGATCGGGGTGCGCGACGAGGCCGGCGATCGGGCGGCGGTTACGGACCCCTGCGGCCGGGCGCTCTGCTGCTCCACCTTCCTGAAGGGATTCCCGCCCATCTCGATCAAGATGGCGAAGGCGCAGAAGCTGAGTCTCAATCCCTCCAAGCTCTCCGGGATGTGCGGCGCGGCTCAAGTGCTGCCTGCGCTACGAGTACGATCCACCCGGTGGCGAGACCGCCCTGCCTCCCGAGGACGAGCCGCTGCCGCCCGTCGCCAGCCGAGACGAGGCCGCGTCCCCGGCGTCGCCGGCGGGCTGAGTCGTCCTGGGGCGTCGCGCTACTCCTCCGATCGCGCAGCCCGCCGTCGAAGCGTCGTTCCGCCGGCGCAACCAGCTCCGCATAGAGATCCGTCTCGCGGACGCCCGTGGAACGCGTCACGCGCCGCAGCGCGTCGCGTCGTCCAGCCCTCCGCCATCAGATGCGAGCACCTCGTCGGCCAGCGACCGCGGGGGCCGCCCGGGCATCGGGAGCCGGCCGGCGGCCGGCGCCGCGGTCGCCGCGCGCCCCTGCCGCGTCGGCTCGTCGGGGCGCGCGCCAGGACCAGGCGGCCGCAGCAGCGTGAATTCGCCGCGGACGGAGCGCGCGTGAGCTCCCGTGCAGGGCGCTCAGCGGGCCGCTCGAGGTACTCCTCGTGGATCTTCGTCATCTCGCGGCCCAGGCGGAGCCTGGGCGATCGTCCGAGGACCTCGGCGCATGTCGGCGAGCGTCTCGAGGATGCGATGCGGGGATTCGAAGAAGACCAGAGGGTCTCGGCTCGGCGCGCCAGCGACGCGAGCATCCGACGCCGCTCTCCGCTTGCGGTGCGGCAGGAAGCCGATCACGGTGAACGGACCGCGAGTCGAATCCGCTGACACCGACCAGAGGGCGGTCACCGCCGAGGGACCCGGGATCGGCGCGATCGCGTACGCCAGCCGAGCGGGCCGCGCGCACCACCAGCGCCCCCGGGGTCGGAGAGGCCCGGCGTGCCGCCGTCGCTGACCAGCGCGACGTCGACGCCGTCCCTCGAGCGCCGCCAGAATGCGCGCGTCCGGGCGGCGTCTCGTTGAACTGCGTGACAGCGATCACGACGCGGCGATGAGAGTCGCGTGACGGTCGGAGGATCGCGCGCGTGACGCGCGTGTCCTCGCAGGCGATGAGACCGCAGCGGCGCAGGGTACTCGACGGCGCGCGGCGAGAGATCGTCCAGATGGCCGATCGGCGTGGCCACCACGAACAGGGAGCCGCGCGGCGCGGCGCCTCCGCGGCAGGACTGTTCCGGCCCGGCGATGCCTCGCGGCCGGCGCGGGGATCGCGGCGCACGCGTAGTCCTCAGGAGCCCCAGTCGCGCGGGTAACGGAAGTCGATGTTGACCGCGCGGCGTGTCAGCTTCGCGATGACGCGGCGGGCGGCGCTTGAACTGCGAGCCGACCAGCCGCCGCCGGACGTCGTCCACCATGCGCCGCGGGAATCCGCCCAAGACCGCGTCCGTCGGGCTGTCCCGCAGCTCGACGAGCCGGCAAAGGAGTCGATCAGATCGTCGCATAGGGGTAGCCCAGCTCCGCCTCGTCCGACTGGCCGGCCCAGAGGTCGGCGCTGGCGGTCTTCCAGACGATCGCGTCAGGGCACGCCGAGGCGCCGCGCCACCAGCCGGACCTGGCTCTTGTAGAGGTCGCCGAGCGGGTTGAGCGCCGAGGCCATGTCGCCGTAAGCACCGACCCGTAGCCCAGGAGCAGCTCGGTCTTGTTGCTCGTCCCGATCACCAGGCGCTCGTCACGCGCCGATCAGATCGTAGAGGATCGCCATGCGGATCGCGCGCCATCATGTTGCCGCGTCGCCGGCGCGGAGGCGCGCCGCGCTCACGCCGGTAGTAGGCGTCGACCATCGGCGTGATGTCGATTCGCTGCGTCGGCGAACCCAGAAGACGGGCCAGCGCTCGGGCGTCGCGCAGGCTGTCGGGGCTCGAGGTCCGGTAGGGGAGGAGCAGCGCAGAGCACGTTGCGTGGCCCGAGCGCGCGCGCCGCAAGCATCGCGCTGGCCGCCGAATCGATGCCCCCGGACAACCCGACGACGGCGCGCCGGAAGCCGGCGCGGCGCGTCTCCCGGCGCACGAAATCGACCAGGAGATCGCGTCGCGGTCGCCGCGTCGAGTGCGAGCTCGGGCGGGATGTCGCGTCGCCGCCGGGCGTGTCCTGCGCACGAACGCAGGCTATGTCCGGCTCGCGCGACTGTCAACGCGAGGCGCGGTGCTCAAGTCGGCCGCGACGCGGTCTCAGGCGTGGATCGGCGGTTGCGGCACGGCATCGCCGCGACGCTATAATCGGGCGCTCCATCCGACAAGCCGATCATCGAGGAGGTTCGTCTCGCGCATGATTCAGGCTACGCAACTGCGCGCCGGCATGGCGATCCTGCACGATGGAAACCTCTGCCGCGTCCTCAGCGTTGCACCACCTGACCCCGGGAACTGGCGCGGCATGGTCAGACCAAGCTGCGCAACATCAAAGCGGGAACAGCTTCGAGCACAGGTTCCGATCGGAGGATCGCGGTCGAGAAGGCCGATCTCGAGGAGCACGAAATGGAGTTCCTGTACGCCTCGGGCGACGACTACCATTTCATGAACACCGAGACCTACGAGCAGGTGGCGATCAGCGGCGACGACCTCGGGCAACGCGGTCCATTACCTGATCGCCGAACACCAAGGTGATGGTCGAGTTCTACGAGCACCGCCCGGTGGGTGTCGAGCTGCCGGTCACCGTCGACCTCAAGGTGACCGACACGCCGCCCGGAATGAAGGGCGCGACCGCCAGCAACAGCGGCAAGCCGGCCACGTCTCGAGACCGGGCTTCAGGTCACGGTGCCGCAGTTCATCGAGGTGGGAGAGGTCGTGCGAGTCGACACCGCCGAAGGAAAGTACATGGAGCGCGCGAAGTAGCCGCGCGCGCCGTCGCTCCCGCATGGCCGGCATCCTGCGCGTCGCCCGGTTCGGACGATGGGGCCGGACCTTCTGGGCGCTCCTCGAGGGAGACGATCGGGCGCGGGAGGCGGAGGGGATCCCTTCCGCGGAGCTGCGACCCATCGGCGACGCCCCGGGCGCTCGGTGGTCTGACCCTGGCGGCCGCCCATCTCCCTCAAGATCGTCGGGCGTCGGCCGCAATTACAGGGCGCACGCGGCGGAGCTCGGGCACGACGTTCCGGCCGAGCCGCTCCTGTTCCTCAAGCCGCCCTCGGCGCTGATCGCCCACCGCGAGGACGATCCGGCTGCCGTCCGCGAGCCGCGCGTCGACTTCGAGGGGAGCTGGGGGTGGTCATCGGCCGCACGGCGCAGGCCGTGCCGGAAGCGATCGGCGCTCGACTTCGTCCTCGGATACACCTGCGTGAACGACGTCACGGCGCGCGATCTCCAGAAGCGCGACGTGCAGTTCCACGCGCGCCAAGGGATTCGACACCTTCTGTCCGGTAGGCCCCTGTCATCGCGCGTCGGGCTCGACCCCGCCGCCCTCGCGATCGAGACACGCCTCAACGGCGTCGTCGTGCAGCGCGGCAGGTCCGCGGACATGGTCCTCGGGATCGCGCCGCCTGATCAGCGCCATCTCGCGCCGTCATGACGCTGGAGCCCGGCGATCTGATCGCCACCGGCACCCCGAGGGGGTCGGACCTCTCGCACGCGGGCGACGACGTCACCGTGGTCGGTGGCGGTGCGATCGGCAGCCTCAGGAACCCGGTCGTGGAAACGCCAGGCTGAGCGTCAGGAGGCCGGACGGTCTGTTCCGCCGCCGGCCGGTGCGTCGATGCGCGTGGCGCTGTGGTTCCGATTGTCCGCCCGCCGCCTGGCCTCCGAGAGCATCCGACGTGCGTGGGCGAAGGCGGGGAGCCAGGTCCGTGGCCGCGCCGTAGTGCACGGCGGCCTCCGCCGCGCGACCGCGCTTCAGCGCCAGATGCCCGAGACGCATCCGGGCCCAGAGGCTGCGCGGATCGTCCGCCAGAATCGCCTCGTACTCCTCCGGGCGCGCCCCCAGCCGTCCACGGTGCTCGAAATACTCGCCCACCGACAGTCGCAGCGCGTAGCAGCCGCCCACGACCTGCTGCTGGGATGCGAAATCGGCCGGACCATAGGCGGCGTCGCTTGCCGACGCGGCGCAGGACCGCGCCGGGCTGCGCACTGCATCGCGGGTCAGGGTCATCACGCACGAAATACGCTTCGTCGCGGCTCTCGACCCAGAAGGCGTCGGTCGATCCCGAAGCGCCGCTTGGCGTCCTCGTAGAGGCCGGTGCCCGGGTAGACGGTCAGCGGCGACACCAGCCCGTCGTGCGGGCGTATCTCCTCGATGAGCCGCGCGGTCGAGCGCAGATCCTCGTCGGTCTCGGAGTCGATGCCGGTGATCAGGTAGATCGACAGGCCGAGCCCCACTCGGCGCGTGAGCGGCGGCGGCGGCGCGGATCTGTCGAGCGTGATCCCCTTGTTCAGGCGCTGGCAGCATCCGCGGAGAGCCCGACTCGACTCCGTACTGGATGTGCGTGCACCCGGCGCGGCGCATCCAGATCAGGCGCTCCTCGTCCACGATGTTGACGCGCGACTGGCAGTCCCAGAGCAGATCGATTCCCGGATCGATCAGGCCGCGACAGAAGTCGACCACCCGCTTGCGGCTGACAGTGAAGGTGTCGTCGCGCACCGAGAGGTAGACGACGCCGTGCTTCTCGCGCAGCAGCCGGACCTCGTCGATCATGTTCTCAGCCGAGCGGAAGCGCAGCCCCGGCCCCAGAACTCAGGGCGACGAGCAGAAGGTGCAGGCCGCCGGGCAGCCTCGGGACGTGATGATGAATTCGAATTGCGACTCCTCCTCGACTCCGATGGTCCTCGGATCGGAGGCGGGATGCGGCAGCGCGTCGAGGTCGGCGATCACCGGCCGTTCGGGCGTTGTCGGATGAAGCCGGTGCCGCCACGCAGGAAGTCCCTGGATGCCGCGGCGGACCCGTCGCGCCCGCGCCGGATGCGACGTCGCGTGCGGCGAGGGACTTCACGTCCGGGCGTCTCAGATCGCCCCGCGCGACGGCCCGGGCGATCTCGAGCATCGTCATCTCCCCTCGCCGCGCGCGACGAGATCGATCGCGGGGTAGGCCTCGAGGAGCGCGATGCGGCAGGTGCGTGGCGTGCGGGACCGCCGGCGACGATGAGGCACGCGCGGATGGGCCGGCGCGCGCCAGGAGGCGACGCCGCATCGCCTCGTGGCGGTTGAAGGTGAACGTCGAGACGCCGATGATGTCGGGCCGCTCCGGCGGCGAGGAACCGGCGGACGCGGGGCCAGGACCAGGCGCTGCAGGTTGACCACGGTCGCGTCGAACCCCTCGCGGCGCAGGAGCGCTCCTATGGAGCCAGGCCGAGGCGAGTGAACCGGGAGTAGAACTCCATTCTGCCGAGGTCGTGACACTTGTAGATCAGGAAGATTTTCACGATCCACCCGGTCCGCGGCGTGCCGATGGCACGGTAATCAGGCGCTCCATCTCGCGATGCAGGACCGGCAGGCGCTCGTCGCGGAGCAATGGGAAGAAGGTGCGCGCACGCCGCAGGAGTGGGACGATGGAGATCGCACACCACCAGGTCCTCTGAGCCGTCACGCGCCCGCGCCACCACGCCGCCGAGCGGATCAATCACCATCGAGGCTCCGAAGAAGTTGATCCCGTCCTCGACGCCGACGCGGTTGACGAGGACCACGAACACGGTCTGCATCTGCGCCGTGACCTTCGCCAGGTCGCGCCAGGTTTCGTCGTTGCGCGGACCGCCGGCGCCGGCCCACCGCCTGGGTCGGGCCGTTCGAGGGCACCAGGATGACATCGGCGCCGTCCTGCGCGAGGACGAGGGCGCTCGCCGGGTGCCAGAGGTCTTCGCAGATCAGCATTCCCATGCGCCCGGCCCGGCTCCGAAACGCGGTCAGGCTGTCGCCGGCGGCGAAATGGCGTCCTTCCTCGAACATGCCGTAGGTCGGAAGATAGACCTTGCGGTGCACGTGGCGGACCCGGCCGCCGTCGAGGTAGACCGCGCTGTTGTAGTAGCGATGCCCTTCCGACTCCTCGACCAGCCCGACGACCAGCGCCACCCGGCGGCTGAGCTCGAGACAGAGGGCGCAGTGGACCCCTGCCGTCGAGAGGGAGCGCCACCTCGGAGACCAGGTCCTGCAGGTCGGTAGCCGGTCAGGCTGAGCTCGGGGAACACGACGAGATCCGCTCCGAGGCGGGCAGCTTCCCGTCCCACCTCGAGATGCAGGCGGACGTTGGCATCCAGATCCCCGAGCGCCGGCGCCACCTGCCCCAGCGCCAGTCGCAGCCAGGGCGCCGGGCGAACCGGGGAGAGGTCTCTTGATGTGGCGGGAGGCCTTCCGCTTCGCGGCCATGCTCGACACTTCACCTGTTCGGAAAGGAGCCGGATTGTAGCACGGCCACGCGTCCGCGAGCAACGCAAGTTATTGTGTTTCTTTACTTTGGCCCCACCCTCTGGTAGCATTTCGGCGCTTCTTAGGAAGGCTGTGATGACACGCAGGCCCGCTGTGGCCGGCTCGTTCTACCCGGCCGACCCGGAGCGCTCCGCAACGCGATCGACGCCATGACGGGCGGCCAATCCCCCGCAGGTGAGCCGATCGCCGCGGCGCTCATGGTCCCACACGCTGGCTACATCTACTCGGGGCGGATCGCATCCGAGACCTACCTGGCCTCGCGGCTGCCGACGCGTCTCGTCATACTGGGGCCCAACCACACCGGAGAGGGTTCACCCATCGCCATCATGTCGGGGAGCTGGAGAACGCCGCTCGGTGACGCGGAGATCGACGCGCCCCTGGCGGCCGCCATCCTCGACCGCTGTCGTGACGCGCGCGAGGACGACGCCGCCCATCGCGGCGAGCATTCGATCGAGGTGCAGTTGCCGATCCTGCAGCGGCTGGTCCCGGACCTCCGGTTCGTCCCGATCTGCGTCGGCACCGACAGGTTGCCCGTGCTGCTCGATCTCGGGCGTGCCCTCGCCGCCGCGATCGCGGCCGCGGGCGATGACCCCTTCTGGTGCTGAGCAGCGACATGTCCCACTATGTGCCCGCCGCAATTGCCGAGCGCCAGGATCGCAAGGCGCTCGATCGGATCCGCGCGCTGGATCCGGCCGGGTTGCACCGCGTCGTCCAGGAGGAGGGAGATCAGCATGTGCGGGATGGCGCCGACGGTGCCGGACTCGAAGCGGCGCGTCTCGCTTGGTGCATCGCGGGCCCGGTTGACGGCCTACGGCCACTCGGGCCAGCAAACCGGGGACGACAGGTCGGTGGTGGCCTACGCGGGGGTCATCATCCTCTGATGAGGCCGCGACGCCGTGGTCGCGGAGCCTGGCTCATCGCCCTGCTCCTGGTGACCCAAGGCCTGTCCGTACCGCCCGTCCCGGGAGCGGAATCGCCAGCCGCTCCGCCCGCCGGGGCGAAAGCCAGATGGTCGGCAAGGGCCCGGGCGGTTGCGCGCTCGAGATCGCCGCCGGTCCCGGGTCGGTCCTCGACGAGGACAACCTGATCCTGAAGGACTACGTCGATATCCGCTGCGGCGATCTGCGGATCAGGCCGATCTCGTGCACTACATCCCCTGCGACGCACGACGCGCACGCCGAGGAAACGTGGTCATCGACCAGGCCAAGACCCGGATCACCGCGGACATCGTCGGATCTACAACCTCGAGAGCGGGACCGGGCAGTTCATCAATGCTCGCGGTTACGCCGAGCCGAGCATCCTGTTCGAGGCGGCGCGGGTCGAGCAGACCGGCAGGACGAGATGGTCCTCTACGACGCCGATTTCACCGCCTGCACGCAGCCGGTGCCGTACTGGAGCTTCAAGATCGGCAAGGGGATCCTGCACCTGCGAGAGTACGCCTACCTGCACGATGCCTCGTTCAAGGTCGGGCACGCGACGGTGTTCTATTCCCCCTACCTGGTCTGGCCGATCAAGAGCGATCGCGCCTCCGGACTGCTGTTTCCCGAATTCGGGCGTCTCGCAGCGCAGCGGCACGGTGCTCAGCGAGGCGTGGTACTGGGCCATGCGCCGGAGCATGGATTCGACCTACTACGTCGACTGGATGTCCAAGTCAGGGCTCGGGACCGGGGTCGAGTACCGCTACGTTCAGGACGAGTCGGGCCGCGGCGATCTTCAGTGGCTACTTCATCCGCGACGAGGTCGCCAAGGATGAGGCCAAGCCGGGCGTCCCGTACGACCGCTGGCTCATCGACTACACCCACCAGCAGGATCTCAACAGTGAGATGGCGGTTCGTGGTCAACGCCGACTTCGTCAGCGACTTCGATTACTTCCTGGACTTCGAGCGCGACATCCGGCTGTCCAGCAACCCGCAGGCGGTCAGCAAGGCGTTCCTCACTCGCAACTGGGGGTTCTACTCCCTCAACATGTGGGCCGAGCGCCGCGAGCGCAGCTGGTGCAGGAGGGCGATCGTCCCTTCGGGCTACGGACAGCCGATCTTCGCGTTCGACGAGGCCACGATCCTGCGGCTCACCGCGCCGGAGATCGAGCTGCGCAGCCGGCGACAGAGGATCGGCCCCGTGCCAATCTATTTCAGCCTCGAGTCGTCGGTGGACAACTTCGACAAAGGGGACAAGGACGCGGTTTACCAGCGCGCCGACGCCTTCCCGCTCCTGTCCTCGCAGCTCTCACCCGTCCCGTGGCTGGACGTGGATGCGAACGCCGGCGTGCGCGACACCTACTCACCAGGAGCCAGCGCAGCGGCCTGGGATGCGACAACCTGCCGGGGACCGGGGACTTCGGCGAGGGCAACGGGATCGTCGACGGCGAGGTCGACAACTCCGCCGCTGGGAGTGTTCGGTCCGGAGGATGATCTCGGGTGTGACAACCTGCCCGGGACCGGCGACTTCGGCGAGGGGAACGGCGTCCGCGATTTCGAGCGGACGGTCATCGTCGACGACAATTTCAACCGCCGCATCTATCAGGCCGGTCTTACATTGAGGGGCCCCAAGCTGAGCCGGGTATTCGACGCGCCGAGGTCGACGTTCTCGCCGCAGTACAAGAACACCCTGGAGCCCAGCGTCACCTACACTACCTCTCCGACGTGGCGAACTCGACCAATCTCATCCAGTTCGACGACATCGACACCATCACGGGGAGCACCAACACCCTCACCTATGGGCTGACTTCAGCGCCTCTATGCACGGCGTCCGGTGGCCGGGGCGGACGAGGCTCGGGACGGAGTACGTTCCCGGGGCGTCGGGTGATCAGGGGCCCCAGGACGCCCTGGCGCGCGCCCTGCAGAAGGTGCGCGAGGACAAGTCGCGCGACGCCGCGGCCAACCCCGCGGGCGATCAGAGCGGCCCGGACGGATCCTCGCCGTCGTCAAGCAGCTCCAGCACCGTCGAGGGTTGCCTCGATCGAACTCGCTCAGGACTATTCGTTCGTGGGATCGGCGCTCAGCGTCTCCGCCGCCCTGGCCCCCATCGGCGCGCCGCCCGTCACCGAGCCTTTCTCGCCGGTGCGCGGGACGCTGCGCATCAACCCGTCGATCAACACCAGCGTCGATCTGCGCACCTCCTATGACATCCTGTTCAAGCCAGATCAAGGACGCGAGCCTGAGCGCCAACCTCAGGAACCCCGGCCGTGGATACCTCGATCTGACCTGGACGATCGAGCGCGATCTCGAAGGCAAAGGCGCTCCTGGACCGGGGACGCGCGCAGATTCAGCCGTTCAACCAGAACCAGATCAGGGCTCGCCGGGAGGCGAGCCTCTTCTCGCGACGCGTGCTGCTCGGCTTCCAGACCAACTACGAGCTGGGGGACGTGCAGCCGGGAAGCCGCGGCTCCGGGACCAGAGCTACCGGGCGGGGTACAACACCCAGTGCTGCGGCTTCCAGATGGAGTACCTCAACCGGAACTTCATCGGCTCCTCGATCCAGGAGTTCCGCGTCCTGATCAACCTGAAAGGAGTCGGCAACGTGGTCGACCTCCACGAGGCGTAGGGGCGGCTACTGATGTCGCACGACGACGCAGGCCGATGATCCTGGGCGCCGGCGGGCTCCTCGGGCGCACGCTGGCGCGCCGGCTGGAGCAGGCTTTTCCGGACACCATCGCCGCGACGCGCGCCGAGATCGACATCACCGATCCCTCCCGTCTGGGCCTCGAGATCGAGCGGCTGCGGCCGACGGCCGTCATCAACTGCGCGGCCTGGACCGACGTCGACGGCTGCTCGCGGGATCCGGCGGCCGCGTTCGCCGCCAACGCCGAGGGCGCGGGCAATGTGGCGCGGGCCGCCGCGGCAGCCGGATGCCGCGTCGTGCACCTCAGCACCGATTTCGTGTTCGACGGGACGGCGGGACGCGCCTACGTCGAGTCCGACCCACCCGCGCCGCTGCAGGAGTACGGACGCTCGAAGTGGGAAGGGAGAAGCAGGTCGCCGCCGGCGCGCCGGATCATCTGATCGTCGGACCGCCTGGATGTATGGACCATCGGCGAGCACGTTCGTGGAGAGATCCGGCGGCGCGCCGAGGCGGGCGGCCCGCTGAGCGTGGTGAGCGACCAGCACGGTTCGCCGACCTTCGTCGAGGATCTGGCCGAGGCGATCGTCCGGCTGCTGGGCAGCGCGCATCGGGGCGTCGTGCATGTGGCGAACGCGGGACGGTGTTCCCCGATTCGATCTCGCGGCGGCGGTCCTCGAGGAGCTCGGTCTTTCGAAAGCGTTCGCCTGCAGTCCACGACGACCGTGCCGCAGCCGGAGGTGGCCCCCGGCCCGGCGCTTCTCGGCCCTCGACAGTTCGCTCTTCGCGCGTCTCGCCGGCTCGCCGATGCGCCCCTGGCGGGACGCCCTGCGGGATTATCTGTGGCGTCCGGCCGATGGGAGGAGCGCGAGTGAAGGTTCTGATGACCGGCGGCACCGGATATCTCGGGGAAGCGTCGCCTCGGTCCTGTGCCGCGGCGGGTCACGATGTCACGGCGCTCTGCCGGCCGGGTCGCGAAGGAAGCGTGCCCTCCGGGTGCCGCGCCGCGATCGGCGATCTGCGCGATCGCGCTTCGCTCCGGCGCGCTCTCGGCGGGAGCGACGCTGGTCACATGGCGGCGATGGTGCGAAATGGTCGCGTGAGCGTGCCGACTTCGATCGCGTCAACGTCGAAGGGACCGAGGCCGTTCTCGCGGCTGCTTCCGAGGCCGGCGTGCGCCGGATCCTCCATACCTCGAGCATCGTGGCGCTGGGTCCGACGGCCGGAGGGCCGGCCGATGAATCGTCTCCGCGCACGACCGATCGCTTCTGCACCGACTACGAGCGGACCAAGTGGCTCCGGGCTCCAGGTTGTCCGATGCGCGCGCCGCGGCAGGCCAGCCAATCGTCATCGTCTATCCCGGCGTGGTCTATGGGCCGGGTGCGCCGACCAGAGGAATCTCCTGCGCGACACGCTGTCGGATTTCATCCGGAAGCGTCTGCGCTCCCGCCTGGGCCGCGGCGACCTGAGGATCTGTTACGCCCTCACCGAGGATGTCGCGCGCGGGCACCTGCTGGCCCTCGAGCGCGGGAAGGACGGACAGGGCTACATCCTCGGCAGGGGAGAACGCGACCCAGGACGACATTTTCGCCCTGCTCCACGCGCTGACCGGTCTGGCGTCGCCGCCACTCACGGTGCCGTATTGGCTGGGGGAGACGCTGGGCTCGCTGCTGGTCCTGGCGGCGCGCCTCACCGACCGGCCGCCTGCGGTGCGCCGGGGTGGTCGCCACGTTCCGGCACGAGTGGGCGTACCACAGCGCCCGGGCCGTGCGCGAGATCGGCTACACCATCACGCCGCTGCGCGGGGCTGCGGCGCACGCTCAGTCGTTGCGCCCCGGCGTCACGTCGATCGCCGCCGGCGCAGGCGGAACAAGCCCGCCGGCGCCGGGGATCCTGGGCGCGCATGCGAGGTCGTGGCGAAACGGCGCGCGGGACCGTGCACTTCCTGGCGGGTGCCTGTGCCCTGACCCTGAAGTGGCTCAGCGTCCCGGCAGCCGCCACCTCATCGCCGTGCTCGCGGTGGTCTTCAATTTTCTCGTTCTGCCGCGCATCGGCGGACGGGGCCTCTTTCGGCGGGGCGAGGGGCGGCGGCCGCTCGACTCCGGGATCCCATCTCTATCCGATAGCGGTCCTGATCCTGATCCTGGTGTTCGGCCGTCGAATGGAGGTGGTCGTAGCCGCGTGGCTCATCATGGCCGCCGGGGATCCGGCGGCGCGCATGGTGGGACTGGCGTTCGGCCGCCGCCAGGCTGCCGCGGAACCCGGGCAAGACGATCGCCAGCTCCTCGCATGCGCGGCGCGGCCGCACTCGCCAGCTGGGGCGGGCTCCTCTGGATGGGGCGCCCCGCGGAAGCCGTAAGCTCTTCTCGCGACCTTCACGGGCCTGTTCGCGGCCTTCGTCGAATCGCTACTCCCTGGCGGCTGAACGACAACCTCACGGTGCCGCTGCTGTCGGCGCTCTTCCTGTTCGGACTGGAGGCGGGCCAGGTGAGCGCGGCTGTCGGAGGTCCTGCCGGGAGCTGCGGTCCCCGTTCCCTGGCGGCGCTCATCATCAGCCTGCTCACTGGCCGTCGCCTTCCGCAACGCTCGGCCTGGTCGATCGCTCCGGGATGGTGGCCGGCTTTGCCAGGTGGTCGGCCTGCTGACGCTGGACATTCGCCGGAGTGGCGCGCGCGTTCGCCGTTCTTCTCGCCTTCTTCGTGCTCGGTTCAGGGGACGACCGCGGCTCGGCCGGCGGCGGAAGGAGCGGCTCCGGTGTCATGCTCAGGAGCGCCGGAGGCGCGCGGTCGGCGCAGCACGCGCTCGCCAACTGCGGGGTCGCGGCCTACCTCGCCGGTGCTCGCGCTGCGACCGATCCCGTTCCCGGTCTCTGGCTCCTGGCGCTGGTCTGCGCCTATGCCACCGCGGCGTTCGACACCGTTTCGAGGCGAGATCGGCCCAGGCCTGGGGGGGCGTCCTGTCCTGATCACGACCTTCCGGGTCGTGCCGGTCAGCGCACCGACGAGAGTCTCCCCTGGTGGGAACGCTCGCGGGCTTCGCTGCCGCCGCGCTGGTCGCCGTCGCTTCGCGGCCGGCGTCGGGCTGCCGCCGCCGGCGATTCCGGTCGTGCTGGTCGCGGCCTTCATCGGCTCGAGCGCCGATTCGTGTCTCCGGGGCGACCACTCGAGAAAAAAAGGGCCTGATGGACGATGAGCGCCGTCAACTTCTCCAACACGCTGATCGGCGCCCTGGCGGGAATCGGCGGCGCGCTCCTGGGCGGGCGCTGCTGAAGGCCGCGCCCGGCTTTACTTCGCATTCACCCGGCCATTCACGCTTCTGCCCCCACGCTGGGCGTGGTTTCCCGGGGAGCCCCTGACGGCTTTCGGATCGGCGCACAATCCCGATCCGGCCCATCGCTTCACGCTCGCCGGTCGCGCTGACCATCGCGCTCGGGTCGCTGTGTGCCGCGCTTCTCAACGCCGCCAGCAACGTGCATCAACCAGGTCCACGACCTGGAGATCGACCGGCGCAACAAGCCGGGCCGGCCGCTGCCATCCGGACGCATCTCGGTCAGCGCGCCCGCTGGCTTCGCGGCGTGCCCTCTACCTACCTTGCCGATCCTGCCCGACCTGGCTGGTGGTGATCCATCCCGCGTCAGATCATGGATCGGCTCCTCGGCGCCGCTCGCCGCTGCACGAATGCTTCTTCATCTACATGGCCGGGACTGGTGATCGACTCTCGTCTACTCGGATCCGGCCTGGGGACGGACGAAGCGGCTCGGCCTGTGGGCCAACGTCACCATCGCCGTGCCGCGCGGCTGCCTGCTCAAGGTGGCGCGGCTGGTCGATGGTCGGCAGCGTCCATGCATGTCGAGCCCTGGTGGATCGGCCTCATCTTCTATGCTGCTTCCTCCTGGGAGCCACGACCAGCAAGGACTTCTCCGACATGGAAGGAGACGCCGCGCATGGTTGCCGGACCCTGCCGATTCCGCTGGGGGTGACCCGGGCGGCGCGCTTCATCGCGCCATTCTTCGTGCTGCCGTGGCTCCTGATTCCCCTTGGCGCTTTCCTGCCGAATCCCCTGGAGGGAGGCCGCCTGCTGACCGGCGATCGGTGCTGCTGACGATTCTCGGGTTGGGCCTGGCGGGCTGGGGGCCTGGACTGGCACGCGTCTCTATCCGTGCGCGATCCGGGATCGCTGGCATCGTCGGAGAACCATCCTCCTGGACGCACATGTACCTGATGATGATGTGCGCCCAGATCCGGAGTTCGCGATCGCCTGCACTTGCTCCCAGGCACGAGGCCATGCGACCTGCACCCGCGCCGGACGCAGGAGCGTGCCGCCCAACCGGCGCAGCAACTTTCTCCATCTCTTCAGGACGAAGGAGCCGTCCTGGGCCGGATCCTGCGCCGCGATTGCGGCGACCGCCTCGGCCACCTCCGGATCGAAGGCGGCCCCCCTGGTCTCTGATCTCCTCGACTCCCTTCGGCCGCGAGGGTCTGCCGCAGGCGGTCGCGAGCAGAGCGAGACCCCAGAGCGAGCGGATTCGCCCCCGGAGGTCGCGCGCGCACCGCTGGGGCGCGGTCGAGGATCGTCGAGAACGGGGATGATGAGCCGGCGCAGCAGCTCGGCCCGGGCGATGTCGACGCGGCGCTCCAGGTCGCGCGACAACCGCTCGCGGGGAAGGCATCGCGCTCCTCATCGATCGCGCCGGTAGGCGGTCGAGATCTCCCGCGCCCGGCGCTCCGCCTCTTCCGCCCGGGCCTTGAGCTCCTCGACGACGCTCGGGTGGCGCGGCTCCTCGGGCGGCGATGCGGTTGCCGAGCATCGAAACTCAGCCGGCGATCGACGACCGAAAAGGGCGATACCCGTCCTCGCGAGCCGTCTCCCGGCTTGTCACCCGATCATCTGGCTGGTCCGTCATGGGTCAGTGATCCTCGGACGGGCCACTGCTGTTCTCCGCCTCAATGGCCGGTCAGCCGGTGGATGCGCTCGCGAGATCGGGGGATGGGTGCTGAACAGCCCGGCCAGCGCCTCGCCCGACAGCGGCTTCACGATGAATAGATGATTCGAGGTCGGCGATGCGGTGGCCATCGGGATCCGCTTGCTGTACCCGTCAGCTTCTCGAGGCGCGCCCGCGACCCAGCAGGGATTGTGCGTCATCTCGGCGCCGCTCTGGTCCGCCTGGTATTCACGCGCGAGCGCGAGATCGCCAGCTGGATCAGCATGGCGGCGAAGGGCGCGAGGATCGCGGTGGCGAGGAGCGCGATCGGAGTTCGGGCCCTCGCGGTCGTCGCACGACCGCCGATTCCGAAGATCCTCGCCGACCAGCGCGCCATATTGGCGATCACCATCACCGCCGAGGCCATGGTCGCCGCGACCGAGCTGATCAGAATGTCCGGTTGCGGACGTGCGCCAGTTCGTGCGCCAGGACTCCCCTCGAGCTCGTCCCGGCTCAGGAGCCGCATGATCCCCTGCGTCACGGCGACCGCGGCGTGCTGCGGGTTGCGCCCCGTCGCGGAGGCGTTCGGCGCCTCCTCGGGGAAGCATGTGAGACGCGCGGCATGGGGATGCCGGCGTGGGCGGTGAGACGGTCGAGGATCTCGTAGAGCCTGCGGCGCCTGCTCCCGGCTCACCGGCTGGGCCCGGTGCGCTGCCAGGACGAGCTTGTCCGAGAACCAATAGGAAGAAGAAGTTCATGCCGGCAGCGATCGCGAGAGCGATGAGCAGGCCGCCGCGGCCGCCGAGGGCGCCGCCGATGGCCACGATCAGCGCGGAGAGCAGTCCGAGAAAAACGCGGTCTTGAGTGTGTTCATCTGACTCCCTGGGTTGTCGAAGGCCCGGTTCTATCGCGCCCGCCGTGGGCGGGCTACTTCACCTCGACGCGGATGGAGCTCGCCTTGGTCTCCTGACGCTTGGGCAGGACGATCTCCAGCACGCCGTTCCTCTGCGTCGCCCGGATGGCCGACTGGATCGACAGCTCTGTGCGGCAGGCTGAACGAGCGCACGAACGGCCGTGGGGCCGCTCCGCCCGGTGCGACTCCTCCGGACGGATGTCGGCCGGCGGCTTGCGCGATCGCCGCGCAACGTCAGGGTGCTGTCGTCGACCCGGATTTCCGATGTCCCGCTGCTCCATCCCCGGGAGGTCGGCGCGCAGGACGATGCGGTCCGCCGACTCGTGGATGTCCACGGCGGGGCGACCACTGGCCGGATTCGACGTCCTCCTCGCCGCGCTGTCGCGCCATGGTCTCCTGGAACAGGCGGTTCATGCGATCCTGGATGGCCATCAGGTCGCGAAATGGATCCCAGCGCGTCGTCGTCATCCCTTCCTCCCCGTGTACCCTTGGCGGACGCCCGCCGGCTCGTGCCGTCGTCGCTTCCTTGCCGCCGATGATGTCGAACTGGACTTCGCCCCGCTCCGCGTCCCAGCGCGCCCGGAGGCGCGCATCCTGCGCGGAGGCCGCCCTGCAAGAACCCGCAGGGCCAGCGGATCCATCACCAGTCGCTGCAACGTCCGCTTCAAGCGCCGGGCGCCGTACTCGGGATCGTAGCCCATCTCCGCCAGTTGAGCGCGCAGTTCCGGCGTGATCTCCAACGCTGAATCCGCGTGCCGCCAGGAGACGGGAGAGGCGGCGCCGCCTGGATGTCGACCACCTTCAGGAGGTCGGCGCGCGTCAGCGCGCGGAAGATCACCGCTTCGTCGACCCGGTTCAGGAATTCCGGTCTGAAATGGGTCTTGAGCTCGACTTCCACGAGCGCCTTCAGCTTCGACGCGTCGTCGTTTCGGTGGCTCCTGGATGGAGCGCGCCCGCGAGGTTGGATGTCATCACCGACGAAGCGTGTTCTTGAAGTCCACGACGCGTCCCTTGCCGTCGGTCAGCCGCCCGTCCTCGAGAATCTGGAGCAGGGTGTTGAACACGTCCGGATGCGCCTTCTCGATCTCGTCGAACAGCACGACCGCGTAGGGCCTGCGGCGCACAGCTTCGGTCAGCTGACCGCCCTCCTCGTGCCCGACGTATCCCGGAGGGGCGCCGATGAGACGGGACACGGAGTGCTTCTCCATGTACTCCGACATGTCGAGCCGGATCATCGCCTTCTCGCTCGTCGAACAGGAACTCCGCCAGGGCGCGCGCCAGCTCGGTCTTGCCGACCCCGGTCGGACCCATGAAGCAGTGAACGAACCGAGCGGTCGATTCGGGTCGGCCAGTCCGGCGCGGGCCCTGCGGACGGCCTGGCTGACGGCGGCGACGGCCTCGTCCTGCCCGACGACGCGGTCGCGGAGGCGCTCCTCCATCTTCAGGAGCTTCTGGACCTCGCCCTCCAGCATCCGGCTGACGGGGATGCCGGTCCAGCGTGACACGATCGCTGCGATCTCCCTCCTCGTCGACCTCCTCCTTGAGCATCGGCGTCCGCGCCCTGCGGCTTGATCCTGGAGCCGACGGTTGGCCTCTTCGAGCTTTTTCTGGAGGGTGGCGAGCTCTCCGTACCGCAGCTCGGCCGCCTTGGCGAGGTCGCCGACGCGCTCGGCCTGCTCGGCGCGCACCCGCGCCTGCTCCGATGCGCTCCTTCAGATCACGGATGCTCCTGGATGGCGCTCTTCTCCGCCTGCCACTGGGCTCGGCGGCGCTCGATCTCACTCCCGCAGCTCGGCGAGCTCGCGGGCGATGACGTCGCGTCGCGCGCGCGAAGCGCTGTCGGTCTCCTTCTCGAGCGCCTTCTGTCTCGATCTGGAGCTGGATCGCGCGTCGCTCGAGCGTTTCCAGCTCCTGCGGGAGCGAGTCGATCTCGATGCGCAGCCGCGAGGCCGCCTCGTCGATCAGGTCGATCGCCTTGTCGGGCAGGAAGCGGTCGGTGATGTAGCGGTGCGAGAGCGTGGCCGCCGCGACGAGGGCGGCGTCCTTGATGCGCACGCCGTGGTGCACCTCGTACGCGCTCCTTGAGCCCGCGCAGGATGGCGATGGTGTCCTCGACGCTGCGGCTCGCCGACCATGACCGGCTGGAAGCGGCGCTCGAGCGCGGCGTCCTTCTCGATGTGCTTGCGGTACTCGTCGAGTGGTGGTGGCGCCCATGCAGCGCAGCTCGCCGCGCGCCAGCGCCGGCTTGAGCATGTTGCGCGGCGTCGATGGCGCCCTCGGCGCCGCCGGCGCCCACCAGCGTGTGCAGCTCGTCGATGAACAGGATGTATCGCCCCGGCGGCTCGTCGATCTCGCTTCAGGAGCGGCCTTGAGCCGGTCCTCGAACTCGCCGCGGTACTTGGTGCCGGCCACGAGCGCGCCGAGGTCGAGGGCCACGAGCTGCTTGTTCTTCAGGCCCTCCGGGCACGTCGCCGTCGACGATGCGCTGGGCGAGGCCCTCGACGATCGCGGTCTTGCCCACGCCCGGCTCGCCGATGAGCACCGGGTTGTTCTTGGTGCGGCGCGGACAGCACCTGGATCGACCCGGCGGATCTCCTCGTCGCGGCCGATGACCGGATCGAGCTTGCCGCGCCGGGCCTGGCCGTGAGGTTGCGGCGTACTTCTCGCGAGCGCCTGGAACTGTGTCCTCCGGGTTCTGAGAGGTGACGCGCTGGGCTCCGCGGACCGTCTTGAGCGCCTCGAGCAGCCGGGACCGGTCGACCGCCGGTCTCCCCAAGAAGATCGGCGGCGGCGGATCTCCCGTCGAGGAGCGCCAGCAGAAGTGCTCGACGGAGACGGAAGTCGTCAGCTTGAACTCGGAGGCGCCTTTCCGGCGCTCTTCGACGATCCTGCGGGCGCTCTCGCCGACGGCGAGGATTGTCGCCCTGACTTCCGCACGCGGGCCCGACTCAAGCCGTGACCCGAGTCGCCGGCGGCGGCGCTCGACGTCAACGCCGATACTGTTCAGCACGACCGGGACGAGTCCACCTTCCTGCTGAACGAGCGCGTGCACTCAGGTGCAGATGGGGTGATCTCGGGATGGCCATGTTGAGAGGGGCCGCCGCCTGCGCCTCCTGAAGCGCTTCCTGTGACTTGAGCGGTTGAGCTTCTCCGGAGTTTCATCGCTCCGAGCACCTCCGATGCTCAGTGTGGATTTTGACTCGGTGGTCAGTATAAAGATTGAGTAGTGGTCAATGTCAAGTTTTATAGCAGTTCTGATAACATCATTTGACACAAGTAGACTCGCGTTGACTACGGCGGATATGTTGACCGACCTGGCGAGCTACTCAGCTGGCTGTGGGGATCCTCTTCCAGGAATCCGCGCATGAGAGAGGCACCGCCGCGTGTGCGTCAGGAAGACAGTGATGCCCGGTCCCCGCCACCGTCTTGCGAGGCGGATGTGGGGATGGAAGGTGGTCAGGTCGGTGAGATGGGCGAGCGGCGCGACAGAATCCTGCTCGCCGTGGATCAGAAGCGTTGGAATCGCGCGGCGCGCGGGGCGAGGACGCTGTCGACCTGGTAATTCAGAAGGCAATTGTCGAGCGTGGACGTCAGGGAGTTCAGCGTGAACTTGTGGCTGTCGACGAGGACCGTCCAGGGAAACCGGAACATGTATCTCACCGTGACCTCGATGCCGGTCCGCTTCATCTGCGCCAGAGTCTCGGAGAGCGAGAGTGCTGGTTGAGCAGACGCCGATAGTGCGGCGAGCCGCGCCAGAAGATCGCGTGAGCGCTTTCCTTATCCTGGAATCGCGGCAGGCTGAACGGGACCATCCTCTGGATGTGCGCTCCGTGGAGGGCGGCCGTACTCGAAGCGCCACCAGGCCGCCGGGGAGTGGGCCACGATGAACAGCGGCCGGCCTCCCAGGTCGAGCTCCTCGATCAGGCTGCGGACGCTGTCACGGAACACCTCCATGCGGTATTCGACGTGCGGCTTCGGCGAGCCCGAATCCCAGCAGGTCAGGGGAGGATGAGTCTCCATCGATCCCGGAGGGGCGGGACCTTGCGCCTGCCAGTAGCGGCGCGAGCCCGTGATTCCGGTGGAGAAAGATAATCGCGGGGCCTCCCGGGTGCCCCGTCTCCTCGTAGTGCAGGGCATTGGGTGATCGCATGCGGCGACGCATCCCGCCGAAAGGCGGCGAGCTTAGCCACGTGAAATCGGGCGTTTCTTGCCCAGGTACGAGAGGTGGCATATCATCGGGCCCATTCCTCGAGGAGGTCCCGTGCAGAGTGGGATTCAGGAGATCGATCCGGAGATCGCGGCGGCGCTCGAACGCGAGGTCCGCAGACAGGACACTGAGACGCTGGTGCTGATCGCCTCCGAGAATTTCGTGTCGCGTGCGGTGCTCGACGCGACATCATCGGTGCTCACCAACAAGTACGCCGAGGGATACCCGGGCCGCAGATACTACGGAGGCTGTGAAAACGCGGACACAGTCGAACGACTCGCCATCGAGCGGGCCAAGGCCATGTTCGCGGCCGAGCACGCCAACGTCCAGCCGCATTCGGGATCGCAGGCCAACATGGCCGTCTACGTGGCCTTGCTCCGTCCTGGCGACACGCTCCTCGGTATGGACCTGTCGCACGGCGGTCACCTGACGCACGAGCCATCCCCTGAACTTCTCGGGCGCTATTTCAGGGTCGCCGCCTACGGCGTCGATCGCACCACCGAGCGCATCGATTACGACGAGGTCGCGCGCATCGCGCGCGCAGCACCGTCCGCGGCTCATCGTCAGGGGGCGCGAGCGCCTATGCGCGCGTCATCGACTATGCGCGCCTGCGGTACCATCGCGGACGAGGTCGGCGCGCTGTTGATGGCGGACGTGGCGCACGTGGCCGGCCTCATCGCTGCGGGCGCTGCGCAGAATCCCGATGCCCACACGTCGACGTCATGACCACCACCACGCACAAGACGCTGCGCGGGCCGCGCGGCGCCCTCATCCTCTGCCGCGAACGATTCGCGCGAGGGAGATCGACAGCGCCGTGTTCCCGGGTATGCAGGGCGGCCCGCTGATGAACACGATTGCCGCCAAGGCGGTGGCGCTCAAGGAGGCCATGGGCGATCGATTCCGTCGTGATCAGGAGCGCACCATCGTCAAGCGCGCGCGCCCTGCGCGGACGGCCTGGCCGCCGCCGGCTTGCAGATCGTCTCGGGAGGCACCGACACCGCATCTGTTCCTCGTCGATCTGCGCTCGACGCAAGGTCACCGGAGGCGGGAAGCGGAGGAGCGCCTCGAAAAGCTCGGCATCGCCCTCAACAAGAACACCATCCCGTTCGATCCGGAGAAGCCGATGGTCTGCAGCGGAGTACGGCATCGGCACTCCGGCCGTGACCACGCGCGGCATGGGAGCCGGAGGAGATGCGCAGCGTCGCCGCGCTGATCAACGAGGCTCTCCGAGCCGGCCTCACGACGCGCGCCGCGAGGCAGCGATCTGCCGAGCGCGTGCCGCCGGCTCTGCCGCGCGTCTGCCCCTCGGCTGCGGCGTCGCGGCCGGCAGGCCGCCGCGGCGCCTCCAGGCACGCTGATTTCGGGCCATAGGATGCGGATGCCACGGACCACGGGTCCGCCCGGCCCGATGAGCGACCGTCCGCGCGCCCGAGCGGACGATCTACCTCGTCGACGGCACCAACAACCTCTACCGTGCCTTCCACGCCATCCGCGAGCTGACCAACAGCCAGGGGCTCCCGACCAACGCCATTTACGGGTTCACGGGCATGCTCCGCAAGCGCTGATGAAGGATTTCGACCCGCTACCTGGCGGTCGTGTTCGATACGCCGGAGCCGACCTTTCGTCACACGAGGCCTTCCGCCGACTACAAGGCGCATCGTCCCGAGACCCCCCGAGGCCTGATCGTCCAGATCCCCTGGGTGAAGAGGGTGCTCGGGTGTTACGTAGTGCCCCACGGCTCCCGGAGATGCCCCGGCTGGGAGGCCGACGATCTCATCAGGACTCTCGCCGGAGCGAGCTGCGAAACAGGGAATGCAGGCGGTCATCGTGACCACCGACAAGGACTGCTGCAGCTCGTCGGGAGAGGATCATGTATTTCAGCCCGGTCGAGGAGCAGTCCCTCGACGCGGCTGCGGTAGAGAAGTTGTTCGGCGTGCGGCCGTCTCAGGTCGCCGATGTCCTGGCCCTGTGGGGACGCCACCGACAACATCCCGGGCGTCCCCGGAATCGGCGACAAGGGCGCCAGGATCCGATCCGCCGGTTCAGGGGATCTGGACACGCTCCTGCGCGAGGCGGACAGCATCGAGAACCGGCGCTACCGGGAGCCGCTCCAGCAGCATGCCGACGCGGCCCGATTGAGCCGGGAGCTCGCGACGATACGCCGCGACGCGCCCGTCGCCTTCGATCCGGAAATGTTCCGTGTCCATCCCCCGACCTGCGAGGCCGCGCGCCGGCTGTTCTACGAACTGGAGTTCACCGCATTCCTGCGCGACCTGCCGGCGCCGGCGGTCACTCATGATGTGCGGCGGAGATCCTCTTCGAGGCGGAGGCGCTCCGGGCCGCGGTCGATCACCTGGTGCGGCGCGACGGGCGTGGTCCTGGTGAGCTGGAGCGGGACCACGCCCGAGCCGGCGCGGTGCCGGACTCGTGGGTAACGCTGGCCGGCGGCGAGGATCATTTCTACGTTCCCGTCGGTCGCCGCGCGCCTGGAGCGCTTCGGCGCAGCCGTCGAGGCGCACCGGGTGATGCTACCGGCTCTCTGCGCCCCTGCTGGCGGCGGGCGAGGACCCCGCCTGCTCGGCCACGACGTCGAAAGAGACCTCGTTCTCCTGCGGGCGCCTCGGCGTCCCGCCGCCGCGATTCGCGTTCGACACGATGCTCGCCAGCTACCTGCTCAATCCCGGCCGGCGGGCGCACGCTGGAGGTCGTGGCGCAGGAGGTGGCCGGTCTGGCGTCCCCGCCCTGGTCGTCGCTGCTCGGCGAGGGCGCGCGGGCCGCATCTCCCGCCGGACGGAGATCGAGCGGGTCGCCGCACCTGGCCTGCGTCCGGGCGGCGGCCATCGCCCATATCGAGCCGGAGCTGCGGCGCGGCCTCGCGGCGGACGGCGCTCGAGCCGTTGCTCGATGAGCTCCAGGTCGCCGCTGCAGCGCGGTCCTCGCGCGAGATGGAAGGTCTCGGCGTCGGCGTCGATCTCCGAATTCCTCGCCGTCTCTCGGCGGAGTGGGAGGAGCTCGCCCGTTGACCACAGCCATCCGCGCCTCGCCAGGCCGGGAATTCAACATCAACTCTCCGCCGCGCCAGCTGGCGAGATTCTGCTTCGACACCTTGAAGCTGAGGCCCGGGCGCAAGACGCGGAAGACGGGACTCGTGTTCGACCAGCGTCGAGGTCGCTCCGGAGCTCGCCGAGATCCTGAGCTCCCGCGGGCGATCCTGGAGTACCGGACGCTCAGAAGCTCAAAGCGACCTACGTCGACGCCTGCCGAAGCGCTGAGCCAGATCAGGCCACCGGTCGAGTGCACACCTCTTTCAACCAGGCGGTGGCCGCGACCGGGCGATTGAGCAGCAGCGATCCCAATCTTCAGAATATCCCGATTCGCACCCTCCGGGGCCGCGAAATCCGCCGGGCTTTCGTTGCCGGCGCACCCGGGCGAAGGTGCTGCTTTCCCGCGGACCACTCGCAGATCGAGGCTGCGGGTGCTCGCGCATCTGAGCGGCGACCCGAAGCCGCCAGCGCCGGGAGCCGTCCCGCGCCAGCTCGACATCCACCAAAGCGGACGGCGGCCGCGCTGTTCACGGCGGGGAGTGATGCCGGCCCTGGTGCACGGAGATGCGCCGCCGAGGCCAAAGGCGGTGGGCCTGGAACCGTTGTACGGCATGGGAGACCGCAGCGGCTGGCCTTGCGAGCAGGAGATCCCGCTCAAGGAAGCGGAGGCCTTCATCCGCGATTACTTCGAGCGGTTTCCCCGGGTAAAGGCGTACATCGATGCGACCATCGCCCGCGCCGAATCCGAGGGGCGGGTGCGGACGCTGTTTGGCAGAGTCCGTTACTTTCCTGGATCCAGCGGCGCCGATCGCAGTGCGCGTCAGCAGGCGATCCGCGCGGCGGTGAGAACACCACGAGCAAGGGGACCGCAGCGGACCTGATCAAGAAGGCGATGGTCGGGCTGGCCAATCGTCTCGTCCAGGAGGGTCTGAAGGCGCGCGCATGATCCTCAGGTGCGCCAGCGGGCTCGTGCTCGAGGCGAGCACGAGCCGGAGTGCCGGTCGCGGCGCGATGCGGTCCACGAGTGCGATGGAGGGCGCGCACCCGCTCAGGCGTCCCGCTCGTCGCGGAGGTGCGGACCGGGCTGGGCCGAACTGGCTCGAACTGCGCGACGCCTCCGGCCGCTCAAGGTTGAAATCGGCGTCGGGCGCGGGTTTCCGGGCATCCCGGGGCGTTGACTCCGGCGGCCGCGGACCTAGATTAAGAACGCGGGCGCCACGGGGCCCCGTCGCGACGATCCGCCGGAGAGCCGGATGCCGAACGCCGTACAAATCCTGATCGTGGACGACGACCCTGCCATCCGGGAAGTGCTTCCTCGAGAAGCCTGCGGGAGTCGGCTACCGGTGCACCGCCGCCCGCGACAGCGCCGAAGCGCTCGACGGTTTCGCGCAGCCTTTGTAAATGTCTTCTGGTGAGCGACATCGACGCGTACCGCAGATGGACGGCGTGCGGCTGCTCACGCCAGTCAGGCGATCGACCAGACCAGTCATCGTAACACGGTATCACTGGATCTCGACGTGGCGATTCGCCATCCGGATGGGCGCCTCCGATTACCTGCAAGCCATTCAACCTCGAGCAGGTGCGGATCTGCCGTCGAGCGGGCGGTCGAGAGCAGCGCCTGGTCAAGGAGAGAACCACGAGTACCGCGAGACGCTCGAAACGGTTGCCGAGCGGACCGCGCGCTCAACCGCAAGACGCACGTATTCTTACCTCGTTCACTAACGCCGTAGCTGCTTTTGGGAGGAGGAAGAGGAAGGAGGAACAGAGGAGGGGGTTGGTGCCTCTGTGAACTTCTCTACCTCTCAGTGACCCGGTGCTGCTATCTGTTATAGTTTTAACACATTTTGGTGTGATTGTCCTCACGCCTCTCTGCCTGGTACAGCATGAAATATATGCCTCCCAGATGTGAGTATACAAAAGAATCCTTCCATTCACCACCTACTGGTTCATCGTGCGCTCTACCACCGGCGTCGTTCAGGTGTATCCCGCAGTCGGGTAGCGGGGTGCAAATCAGCGCCGGGTTCTCGGAGAGGTCTCCGCGCACGCAGCGCGCGCCGAACCGGTTGCACTGAAGACGACGCGCCTGGCGCCGCGCGCCGACTCGGATTCGATTCCCCCTCCCCGACATCCTGAGACGCAGACCCTCCGCGATCATCTGCGCGCCGCGAGCACGGTGCCCGAAGATGTA
>ERZ1370068.730-contig-10668_pt1 | contig 40030 bp, 44 predicted proteins | sample MGYA00561227_ERZ1370068 | MGnify/ENA primary metagenome ERZ1370068 (study PRJEB38410, sample SAMEA6850437) | metagenome | study: Metagenomic assessment of the ecological functions of the soil: analysis of the soil microbiota associated with the... | reverse complement strand
ATAGCTGTTCAGTTACGTGGCCGCTGTGATCCCTCGCGCAGGCCGCTCGCCGAGCGACGATGCCCTCTCGGCCCCCGTCCGGGCTTGTCCAGGATCCAGGCGAGGAGGATGTTCTGCCTCCCGGACGGCGATATCCCGGCGTCGCCGCGGATCGAGCCCCGGCGCGCGCAGTTTTCTCCTTCTGCGTCGTCCTGCGAAGGAGATCCTGTTGACCCTGCTTCGAGCCGTCGCGCGACGGCGTCCGGATGTCCCGACGCAGGGATCGGCTCGCGCCCCAGGACCGCGGCCTCGTGGACGAGAGACAGCGATTGGATCGTGCCCGCCGAACCGACGCGGGTCTTGAACCCGGCTGAACTCGCCGCACGGCGACCGCGGCCCTCTTTCACGCGACGGCGCGGATGGCCTTCTTGACACGGCCTTCCGGTCTCTTTCGCTCGGAGGATCGTCGCGGACGGACTCGGCCGGCCGCGCACCGGGCCGAAGGCGGCGAGCGCTCGGTCAAGGAGAACCCGCTCGCCGTTGGAGACGATTCGAACTCCGTCGAGCCGCCGCCGATGTCGATCAGGAAGAGCGGGTCCAGGCGCGCGGAAAGTCGCTGCGCGCGCGCCAGGTGGATCAGACGCGCCTCCCTCCTCGCCGGAGACGACGTCCACCTCGATGCCCGTTCGCCGGCGCACGGCGTCGAGGAACTCTGCGGAGTTCTCGGCCTCCCGCACCGCGCAGGTGGCCGACGGCCCGGACGAGCTCGCGCTACCGGAGCGCGACCGAACGCTGGAACTGCCTCGATCGCGGAGACCCCGCCTCCGATCGCCTCAGCGCCAGGCGCGCCCGTCGAGAGGGTTTCGCTTCCCGAGCCGCACGGGGACTTCTCGCGACAGCACCCGAGCACGCCGGTCTTCGGTCCACAGGCGGCCACGAGCAGCTTGATGCTGTTGGTGCCGATGTCGATGGCGGCGAGCTTTTTCATGGCGCGGATTGATTGTCGGCAGGTCCCCGGGGACTGCCTGAATTTCACGTGAAGACGGCGTGAAGTCGGGCACTTCTCTCACTCTATAATAGCGCCCTCGTGTCGGAAATTCTCTGGTCTCTTCGCGCCCGCTCGCTTTCGAAGGCGAGGAAGGGGCTTCGTCAAGCGAAGAAAGCCCGAAGGCCTGCACGACTACCGGTGTCGCTCTCCGGCGGGCCGAGCGACGGCGCGGCGTTCGGCAAGAAGACGATCGAGCGCAAGGCGCGGTCGCTCGTCCGGTCGCTCTCGCCGCTGCGCCAGCTCGAGGTGAACAGACGCCTTCTCTCGCGCCTGCGCGAGATGGGTCACTTGAGCGAGAACGCCGCGGCCGGCCTCGACGCGCGGTGGGGCGCGGAACACGCCGAGGGTCTCGAAGCAGGCCGCGCGCGCCGCGAGAGGCCGAAAGAGCCGCCGCTTCGAGAAGAAGCTCCGGCGCCAGGCGCGCCATCCGCAGGACGATGCCCCGTTCCGGCTGGAGATCGAGCGGCGCCGCGTCGAGAGCCGGCTGGTTCCTCCTCCCGAGGACGCGTCCGACCGGCGGCTCCACCGCTATCGCATCGCCGTCAAACGGGCGCGGTACCTGGCCGAGGATCTCACCGCCTGCGGCGTCCCGGGGCTCGAGACCCGCATCGCCCGCGAGAAGGAGCTCCAGGACGCCCTCGGCCGCTGGAATGACCTCCATCTCTTCCGCGAGCGCCTGAAGGAGACCCGCGAGGAATCGGAAGCGAGGGGCTCGATCTCAGCTGGTCCTGGAGCTCGACCACCTGATCGCACGCCCTCGAAGGGACGGTCGGCCGTCGGCCCGCCGCGAGGCCCCTCGCCGTCGCCGGCCAGCTTCGCCAGGGTGATCCCTTTCCTCGAGCGCAGCGCCTGAGCCTCCGGGCCGGGGGCCCCGCGCGCTCCCTGAAATGCGTCCTCCGCCGGAAGCCATCGATTCCGTCCCGCATCCAGCCCCGAGACGCCGCTCCTCGATTCTCCTCGTCACGCTCGCCGCGAAGCTCTGTCCTCGGCCTGGCGGTTCGACGGATACTGGGACCGGGGACGACCTGGAGATCGTCGGGGACGGCGGCGAAGTACGGCCGGGCGTCGACTACCAGCCCTGGAGCCTCGCGCTGTCTTTTTCATCCCGCTCGTCCTGACCTCGGCCCTTTTCTCCGCGTCGGTGTGCTCGCCGGCGTGACCGACCCCTCCGTTCTCTCGCTCGGCACGATCCCGACCGCTTCTTCTCCGACGCTCGCGATCTTCCTCGCTCTACTGGTTGGCCTCCGCGTGGCTAATGGCCTTCGCTGAACGGCCCTGGCGGCGGCGTTCCTCTCACGCGGTCCACTGGCTCCCGTTCGGCTATGGGGCGACGCTCTTCCCGCGGCCCATTTCGACGGCGTTCCTCCTCGGAGCTTTCTCCTGTCGAGCCGCGCGCCGATACTCGGCGGCTCAGGCCGGGCGGCGGCCGGGGTCTCTGGTCGCGGCCGCCTTCGCCGGTGCGGTGGAGCGCGAGCGCCGCGCTGGTGCCGCTCGCGGCCTGGATCTGGGTGGAGAGATCGCGATGCGCGATCGACGGCGGCGCTCGCCTGGCGGTTTCGCGCTCGGCGCGCTCCTCTTCGTCGGGTTGACGGACGCGCTCACGTGGGGCACGCCTTCTCGAGCCTGCTCAGCCTACTGCCAGTGAGAATGCGCACCGTCCCGCCGAACCCGCGCACCGACGGCGTCCGGTACGAGTACGCGAGAAAGCATTCTTCGCTGGGCGGGCCGCGCCTGTCTCGCTGGCCGGCGCGCGCGCGGACCGCCGGATCCGCCTTCCGCTCCTCTTCACGGCCGCGATCGTCGGTCCTCCTGTCCGATCCGCTTCCAGCAGACGCGCCCAGTGGAGCCGCGATCCGTTTCCTCGCGCTCGCGCGTCGCGCGGCGGTGAGGCTGGGAACGCGCTGCGTCGGGAATCCGTCAGCGCCGCGCTCACGCGGCTTCGCGGCGCTCCTGCTCGCTGCCGCCCGCCATGGCCTCGAGCGGGCCTCGCCCTCCTCTCGGATAGTCGCAATCCGCCACGGCCACCGCGCGCGCGATCGCGCAGCTGTCTCCCGCGCCCCGCGGCGTGGCCCTCGACGGCGACCGGCGCGGCGGCGACCGGCTCCTGATCGGGAACGGCCGCAGTCCGCGACTTTCTCCCGCCGAGACCGCTCGATCCGGTCGCCGTCGCGAAGGCGGCCGAACCGGCGGGCCGTGCGCGCATATCCTCAGCTACTGAGTCCGCCGCTCGATCGATGCGATGGGGATTCCACGCGAGCGTGCGCGCTTCCCGCGACTCCAGCAAGAGTCATCCTGTACCTCCGAGAGCAACCTGCGAGCTCAGCCGGGCGATAGTCGTCCGTCGAGCCCCGGCTCCGCCCGCACCTGCCGGCGCCAGGGCGTTCGCCAGCGCCTCGCCGACAGCCGCCGGATACTCACCGAGCGCGAGGCCGCCACCACAGGAATCCTCCGGGACCCCCACGCAGCTTGTCAGGCGGCCATCGCGAAGCAGCCCGGACCGCAGCCGACTTCAGGCTTCAGTTCTGGCGCCGCCGCACCTTGTGCAGCCCGGCGCGAGCCTGGATCAGCCCGTGAGGCGGTCAGCCGAACCAAAGGCCCCGTCTCCACGCGCCAGGCCTGCTTCCCAGGCCTCGTGCGCCTTCCCTCCGAGAGATAGAGCCGGAGTTGAGGTCGCGCCCCGCACCCCAGGCCGCTCGCGCCGTCTGCGGCGAAAGGGCCGCAGTATGAGAAGAGCCAGGCGCCGCAGGCGCCCGGCCCCAATCTCGACCGCCGACTGCCGACTGTCGACTTGCTCCGAAGCCTGTAGCCTTGGCGGCGAGCTGGACGATCATCCCGGGGCCCGGTCGGGGGCGGCGATGGCCGCCATTGCGGCCGCGGCCGCCCGTGCGGCGGAACCAGCAGCGTCGTCGTGTTCACGACCTCAGCTGTGCCGCCGCGTAACACGCGTACTGAGAGCGATTCGCGGGCGGCGATCACGTTCTTCGCGTTAGCTGAAGACGTTGAAGGCCTCCGGCGATCAGCTCGAGGTCCGCCGGTCCCATCGCGGATGTGCGTGGAGATGCGCGAGATCCACCGAAGAGCGACGGCAGCCGCTGGCTGGTTGCGCGACCGTGCCCGGGAGACCCGGTCGTTGCGGTTAATTGCCGTCGCCGTTCAGGATCACCCGTTGACCGTCAGGGGAGTACGGACTGCGCCTGTCTGGAGGAGATCGACGCCGGAAAGCGTCCATGCCCGAGGTGAGCCACGCTGCGACCGAGTTCTTGCGTCAGGCCCGACGAAGTCCATGGTTCCACACGCCGGAGAGGACGATGCGGTGGCGCACGTCGTTGTCGCCCGGGGCCCAGTCGGCGCCGAAGTCCGCGGATCGGAGGCGAACCTTGGCGTCGTCGCCCGACTGCGGACGACGGCCGTCGCGTCCGGTCTTGTTGTCGGAGAACTTTCGACAGGCGTGTAGGCGAGCCTGCCTGCCTGCCAGTTGTGCGAGTAGCGCTTGTTGAGCTCGACCGTCAGGCCGTTGTACTTGGAATCGCGGTGCTCTGAAACTCGATGCACGCGCGCCGAATTTCGAAAGGGCGTCGTAGCCCGTAACGCTTGACCGTCGCCGAGCCGTCGCCTGCGATCGGGACGACGACGTTGGCGCGGCGTCCCGATGTTCAATGTCCGTCGAACGCGGCAGATCGTTCCCTTGACGAAGAGGTAGTTGACGGCGACCGCCATGGTCGTTGGTCAGGACCTGCTCCACGCCGGCGCTCGCCTGGTGGACCATCGGGTTCTGGAACTCGCGGGTCGAAGACGAAGATCGTCGGCACTGCCGGCGTAATCCGCCTGCCGGCGGCGTAGCGAACGTGTTGGGATACGATCGGAACGCTCGCCCCGGTGAAGGTCAGCGTCTGAGACGTTGATGCCGTTGTTGGAATGCGCCGTCCCGATCATGATGGCCGTCGTGCGGCCGTAGAAGATGCCGTACCCGCGTGAAGGAGCGTCCGGCCGCTCCCGCCGGAGTCCAGGCGATCGCCGAGCCCGCGGGCCCGAATTGTTGTGGTCCTCGGGGATCTTGTTCGGTGAGAAGCCCCGGCGAGGAGCGCGGGATCCGTATTCAGGACCGAGGGCTGCTCGATCTTCTGGAAGTCGTAGCGCAGCCCGGCGTTCAGCGTCAGGTTCGGAGGATCGCGCCACTCGTCCTGCACGAAGCCGGAGTATATCCTGCAGGTTGGGGTTGGTGATCGACCGGTGCCGGTTGCGCCCGGGAACGCCTGGACGTAGCGCTCGCCGGACGCGTTGGGCACGCCGCGGTTGAACGAGCCGATGCTCTGGAACGTGTAGGACCCGAAGAAGTTGCCGGGAAGAAGTTGAGGATGTTGTCGTGCTGGTAGTCGAAGCCGCCCTTGAAGGTGTGGTCCGCGAAGAGGTACGTGGCCGCGTCCGCGATCTGCCAGCGCTTGATCGTCGTCTCGCGCGGTGAGAAGAAGTTCTCGCCGATCGTCAGCACGGCCGCGCCGCTCTGGTTGGATCGATCGCCTCGGGCTTCGCGCTGTTGGCCGTCGCCGGGCTCGCTGTCCTTGGCGTACTGGCCCCGCAGCTCGTTGAAGAGAGTCGGCGTGAAGGAAGGACGGAGAGCGTGCCGGCCAGCGCGTGTCGGTCTTGACGAGCGAGTCGCCGCTGTGCTCGAAGGCGATCTGCCGCGCCGCCGCTCTCGAAGCCCTGGCCGGTGAAGTCCTGGTGGTTGTAGCGGAGCGAGGCGTGGTGGCCTGAGGCGATGCTCGTAGTCGGCCTTGAAGAGAAAGACGTCCTGGTCCTGCTTCTGGTTCCAGCTGCCGGCGAGCGCGGTCAGCTTCGCGATCCCGGCGATCGTGTCGGGGTCGGTCGGCGTGTTCGCCGGGATCGACAGGACGACCGTGTTCGGCGTCGTGTTGCGCTGCCCGTCGTAGTTGGCGAAGAAGAAGAGCTTGTCCGGGATGATCGGGCCGCCGAGGGTCGCTCCGAACTGGTCGAAGTGGTACGGCGCCTTGGCGCGGCCGTTGACGGCGTCGAAATAGTTCTTCGCGTTCAGCGACTTGTCCCGGTAGAAGTAGAAGCCGTTGCCGTGGAACTCGTTGGTGCCGGACTTCGTGACGACGTTGATGACCGCGCCGCCGCGCGCCGGCCGTACTCGGCCGAGTAGGCGTTGGTGTTGACCTGGAACTCCTTGACCGAGTCGAGGCTGAACTGGTACGGGGCGCGGCCGGAGCCCGTGCGGCCGAGGGCCTGGCCGAAGAAAGTGTTGTTGTTGTCGGCGCCGTCCACGACGACGCTGTTCAGGGTCCCGCGCTGGCCGGCGAAGACGAGGTCGCCGACCCGGAAGTTGTCTCTTGACGACGCCCGGCGTCGAGAGCACGACGTCCAGGAAATTGCGCCCGTTGGTGGGGAGGGCCTGGATCATCTTCTCGTTGACGACGGAGCTGACCTGGGTCTTCGTCGTCTCGATCAACGGCGCCTCGCTCGACACGGTCACGCTCGCCTGCACGCCGGCTGGATCGAGCTCGAGCCTGACGGTCGCATCTCCGCCGACCGACACGATCACGTTCGTGATCTTCGCGGGGAGAAGCCGGACAATTCGCCCGAGACCGTGTAGTTGCCGGACGGGACCTGCGGAAACGTGAAGCCTCGGACACGCCCGACGTCGCCAGTGCGGACGGCGCCCGTGTCCACGTTGCGGACCGTGACCGCCGCGCCGGGGACGGCTCCCCGAGGCGTCCACCGACGTTGCCCGAGATCGAGCCGAGCGCGCTCTGGGCGAAGAGCCGTCCGGCCGGGACCGCCGCAATCAGGAGAACGACGACACACAGGAAGCGCGCTGAGAACCTCGCTCTAGCCATCCAACACCTCTTTCGTTTTTCTTCGATGCGAATCGTCAAAAGCCTATCTCAAAATCGCGAGCGTGGATCAGGAGTCGACGAGAAGACGCCCCTCCGGAAGCGACGGGGTCGAGTTCCCAGTTCTGGTTCGCCTCGAGGGAGAGCGTGCCGCGGCGCCGCGCGTCCTCGATCAGCAGATCGCGCAGCCCTTCGAGGAGTCGGAGACGCGGCGGCACTTCCTCCACACCGCGTACCCGCTCGATCCCGCGGCGCGGTAGGAGTTGAGCGCGACCGTGAACATCTCCTCGTCGCGGAGGTCCCGGCCCGCCACGCCGGACGTAGAGCACGCGGCTTCCTCCGGCCGCGTCGGGTCGAGCGCGTAATCCGCGCCCTCCAGCGTGTCGCAGTTGTAGCCCCAGAACCGCCGGGTTGCGCTGCCAGACCGGCTTGCCATCCTGGACCGCCACGCCGGAAACGCATCGCGCGGCCGCCTCGAGGGCCTCGCGGACCTGCCGTCCGGTCGCTTCCACCGTGACGAGCGTGTTCTCGTACGGGTAGAACGCCCAGATCTGCCCGACCGTCAGCGGGCCGGCGGGCCAGTCGGGCAGAGAGCCGGGCAGGAGCGAGGTGAAGGAAAGGTCGGCCTTTCCTGTTCCCTCTGAACGGCGTGCAGCCAGTCCAGAAGCGCGTTGTCGCCGGTTCGCGCCCCCGGGCCGAGACCGGTTTGACGAGCGTCGCGGCGACGGCCGAGAGGGCCTTCGAGACGATTTCGTGTTCCGGGGCGACCGCCGCGACGAGCTCCGGGTCCGGCGTCACGGACTTCATCGGCAGGTTCCTGCCCTCGGTGGATACGATCTTCCAGCGCCCTTTCTCCTGGCGAGCGTCAAGTCGAAACGGGTCAGCGTGTTGCCGAAGCGGCCGGGCTGAGAGATCCAGGTCCCCTTGAGACGCTGGCGGCTCGATCGCCGTGTGGGTGTGTCCCGTCAGGAGGAGGTCGATGCCGGGCACCTCGGTCGCGATCGCGTAAGCCTGGTTCTCCGCGTCGGTGCCGTTCTCCCTGCCCGTCTCGAGATCGCGTTCGAATCCCTGGTGGGTGATGACGATGACGACGTCGCACTTCTCCTTACCGCGCAGGACCGGGACGAACCGCCGGGCCGTCTCCACCGTGTCGAGAAACTTCAGGCCGGCGATGTGGGCGGGAGGCTCCCAGAACGGGATGTTCTTCGTCGTCAGGCCGAGGATGCCCGACGCGCAGGCCGGCGATCGTCACGCACGATGTACGGCTTGAACGCCGGGCTCCCGTCCTCCCGGACGATGTTCGCCGAGAGCCAGGGGAATGCCGCCTCGCCGCCTCGACCTCTCCAGCCTCTCGAGGCCGAAGTTGAACTCGTGGTTGCCGACCGCCATCGCGTCGTAGACCACCGCGTTCATGGCGCGAATGATCGGATCGCCCCGGTCCCCGAAAGCACCCTGCGAGACCATCGCCTCCACCGGAGCGCCCTCGATCGTGTCGCCGGAATCGAGCAGGAGCACCGGCGTCCCTTCAGCGCGGATCCGGCGGGCTGCGGCGGCGACCCGCGCCAGCCCTCGCCGAAATCCCGCTGGTCCGGAGTGTCCCGCGGATCCACATGGCCGTGCAGGTCGGACGTGTGGAGGATGGTCAGGGTCGGTGTTGCCGCGGAGAGAAATGGGAGCGGCGCAAGCGAGGAGAACGGCGCAGATTGCCCGCGAGAAACGGCGAATGATTTCTCCTCCGGTATTCCCGGCTTTGATATCACCGCGTTCTCATCCGGTCAATGCAACGGGATCTGTGCAAGCGGGCTGCACTAGAATCGCGGCGCATTTCGAAACGGAAAGCGAAGACGACGAGCCCCGACCGGCCGCGCGGATTAACCGGAAGAAAGGCCGGGAGGAATCTCTCGAAGAAAAGAAGAAGCGCGCGGCGGAGGTCTTCCGGCGCCTCGGCCGGGCGCTATCCGGATGCCCGCACCGCCCTGGACTTCTCGAGCCCCTGGAGCTCCTCGTGGCGACGATCCTCTCGGCCCAGATGCACGGACGTGCGCGTCAACCAGGTGACCCCGGAGCTCTTCCGCCGGTACAGGACCGCCGCCGACTATGCCCGCGCGCCGGCCGGAGAGCTCGAAGAGGCGATTCGCCCGACCGGGTTCTTCAACTCCAAGGCCAGGAGCCTGCGCCGCACCGGAGCCGCCCTGGCGGCCGAGCACGGGGACAGCGTCCCCGAAACGATGGCGGAGCTCGTCGCGCTTCCGGGGTGGGGCGAAAGACCGCCAACGTCATCCTGGGCAACGCCTTCGGCAAGGACGAGGGCTTCGTCGTGGACACGCACGTCGGCCGTCTGGCCAGGCGCCTCGGATTCACTCGGCAGACGGACCCGGTGAAGGTGGAGAACGACCTGATCGCGATCGTCCCGCAGGGCCAGCGCACGCTCGACGCTCACCGGCTGATCTTCCACGGCCGGCAGATCTGCGTCGCGCGCAAGCCCCGCTGCGAGGTCTGTCCCGTCCTCCCCTCTGCCCGCGGATCGGACTGGCAGGCTCCTGAAAAATGGATGTGGGTGTCGTGTCTGGCCTTTTGCAAATCGCGACGCAAGACAGCTGGCTTCGCAGAGTCGCCTTCGCGCCTCGAAAGCCGCCGCTGGCAGAAGGCCAGCCACCGCAACCGGTTGCGGCGGCGCGGGGCCGTCTGCGGCGTCGGCGCTCCTCTCCGATGCGCCCCGGCATCGCCCTCGTCGCGCCTCCTTGCATCCGGCCCCGCGGCGCTCGCAACGCCACCCACACCCTTCTCAGGAGCCTGCCAGCGTGAAGCGCCGCGTCTACCTCTCCGGCGGGATCGAGCATTCCGGCGACGGGGCAAGGGTGGAGAGGCGAAATCGGCCGGTTTCTCGATAGTGAGCTCGGCCACGAGGTCTACGACCCCGCCCGGACGAGAAGAAGGACCTGACCGACGAGGAACGCCAGAACCTCCGCCTCTGGAAGATGGGCTCGCCCGAGCGGTTTCGCGACACGGTCCGCAAGATCATCGCGTGGGACCTCAACCGCATCGAGAATCACTGCGACTACGTGCTGGCCTTCTGGGACGAGGCCGCGGCGCGGGGCGGCGGCACGGCGGCGGAGATCACGCTCGCCTACCGTTTGAACAAGCCGGTGTACGTCGTCCTGGGCGTGCCCCGGGCCGCCGCGTCGGGCTGGGTCCTCGCCGCCGCCCACCGAGGTGTTCGAGGACTTCCGACGCGCTCCGGGCCTTCCTCGCGCGAACGAGGAAGAAGCCGGGAGATGCCGGGAGACGTGAGACGGGAGACGAAGGAGTGGACCGTCTACCGTCTTCCGTCTACCGTCTCACGGTCCCGGGGCCTTCGGATAACATCCCCCCGCCATGCTGATCAAGACGCATCTCGGCTGGGTCGAGGTCATCTGCGGCAGCATGTTCTCCGGCAAGAGCGAGGAGCTCATCCGCCGCTTGCGCCGGGCGATCATCGCCAAGCAGCGGGTGCAGATCTTCAAGCCCGACGATCGACTCGCGGTCCGGAGGCGGAGATCGTGTCGCACAGCGAGATGCGCCTGCCGTCGATCTCCGTCCCATCGAGCGCCGAGCTGATGACGAAGCTCGATCCGCCGCACCGAGGTCATCGGCGTGGACGAGGCGCAGTTCTTCGACCCGGGGATCGTCGAGGTCTGCCAGCGCATCGCGGACCAGGGCAAGCGCGTGATCGTGGCCGGGCTCGACAAGGATTTCCGGGAGCGCCGTTCGGCCCGATCCCGACGCTCATGGCCGTGGCCGAAGACGTGACCAAGACCCTCGCGATCTGCATGCGCTGCGGCGCGCCCGCCAACAACACGCAGCGCCTGGTCGAGAGCGACGAGCTCGTCGTCGTCGGGGCGCAGGGCCTCTTACGAGGCCCGCTGCCGCCGCTGTTTCGAGCCGCCGGGACGATAGCTGCTCGCCGGCGCCCGGCTGAGAGCTGAAGGGCGAGAGCGGACAGCCTCGTTTCTTCAATAGCCACCGATGCAAAATCAGTTTTCCGGAGATCTGGCGGAAAAGCCTGTCTAAATGGTTGTGGAAAGCCGCGAAAAACGACGAAATCGAGCGGTCCCCGTCCGCTTTGCACCAAACTCCTGTGCGATTCTGCAAGCCCCATCCCTTCAAGGGTTTGGAGAATTGCACTGGAATCGGGCATTGCCGTTTGCCGGAGCTTCGACGCGCCGCGAGCGATTTTCCACACGCACAACCGCTTTTGACACATTGAACTTAGCCGGGCCGATGCTCGCCCCAGACGGTTTTCAGGGCCTCGACGATCTCGCCCAGAGTCGCGGCACGACTCGACGGCCGCGAGGATCGGCGGACCAGGTTTCTGTCCTCCGGGCGCCGGCCTCGAGCGCTGCGAGCGACCGGCGAACCGGCGCTGAGTCGCGCGCGGCGCGAAACGCGCGCAAGCGCTCGACCTGTTCCTGCTCGATCGGGGATCCACGCTCAGGAGCGGAGGCGCTACGGCTCCCGTCCTCGCGGAACGCGTTGACGCCGACGACCAGCCGCCGACCCTCCTCGAGCTCCCGCTGCGCCGCGTAGGCCGCGTCCTCGATCTCCCGCGGCGAAGAAGCCGCCCTCGATCGCGGCCACGGCGCCCCCGAGGGCGTCGATCTTCGCGATCAGCGCGCGAGCACGGTCCGCGGATCTCCTCCGTCCAGGCCTCGACCATGGTAGGAGCCGCCGAGAGGATCGGCGACGTCGGCGACGCCGGTCTCGCGAGGCGATCACCTGCTGCGTGCGCAGGGCCAGCCGCGCCGAGGCTCTCCGTCGGCAGCGCGAGCGCCTCGTCGGACGCGTTCGTGTGGAGCGACTGCGTGCCGCCGAGAACCGCGGACGAGCGCCTCGAACGCGACGCGCACGACGTTGACGTCGGTCTGCTGCGCCGTGAGCGTCGAGCCCGGCGGTCTGCGTGTGGAACCGCAGGCGCCAGGAACGCGGATCCTTCGCGCCGAAGCGGTCCCGCGCGATCTCCGCCCAGAGCCGGCGGGCCGCGCGGAACTTCGCGATCTCCTCGAAGAAGTTCGAGTGGGCATTGAAGAAGAAGGAGAGGCGGGGCGCGAAGTCGTCGATCGCGAGCCCGCGCGCGAGCGCCGCCTCGACGTAGGCGATGGCGTTGGCGAGCGTGAAGGCGACCTCCTGGACCGCGGTCGAGCCGGCCTCGCGGATGTGGTAGCCGGAGATCGAGATCGTGTTCCAGCGCGGCACCTCGCGGCCCGCAGAACTCGAAGATGTCGGTCGTGAGCCTGAGCGAGGGCGCGGCGGGAAGATGTACGTGCCCGCGCGCGACGTACTCCTTGAGGAGGTCGTTCTGGATCGTGCCCGTCAGCGTCTCCACGGGACCCCGCGCTCCCGGGCGACGGCGAGCCAGCAGCGCGAGCAGGATCGCGGCCGTCGCGTTGATCGTCATCGAAACGGACACGCGATTCGAGCGGCAGCCCCTCCGTCAGGATCCGCATGTCCTCGATCGTCGCGATCGCGACGCCGGCCTTTCCGACCTCGCCGCGCGCCAGGACGTCATCGGAGTCGTAACCCATCTGGGTCGGGAGATCGAACGCGATCGAGAGGCCGGTCTGGCCCTGGTGCGAGCAGGTAGCGGTACCGGCGATTGATTCCCGCGCGGAGCCGTAGCCCGCGTACTGGCGCATCGTCCAGAAGCGCTGCCGGTACTCCTCCGGCGAGAGGCCGCGCGTGAACGGGAACTCCCCGGCGCCGGCTCGCCGTAAAGGGAAGAATCGGGATCCCGGAGCTGGTCGTCGCGGGAGGGGCCGGCCGGCCCTCGTTTTTTCTTCACTCCCGCGATTGTATGGGCCGGCCGGACGCTCCCCGCATAGAATTCCATGTTCGATGTCTGAGCACCTGCGCGGCCGCCTGGAAGTCTTCAGCTTTGCCGACCTCCTGCAATGGATGGAGCTGAACCAGCCGTTCGGGACGCCTGACCGTGTCGCGGGGGCCGGACCGCAGGAGCCTGGACTTGAGGGACGGGAGGATCGTCTACGTCTCTCGGCTCGCTCCCCGTCACCGCCTCGGCATCCATCTCCTGCGCACCGGCGCCCCTCTCCGCTCCGGTGCTCTACGAGCTTCCTGGCGCTCTCCCTGACGGGAGGCGGCAGCCTTGCCCGGCTGATTCTCGACGGCGGGCACGACACGCATGACGGCCTCTCGCTCCGGGTCGAAGACCACTCGCGGCGCCTGCTCTTCGCGATGTTCGACTGGCGCGAGTCCCGCTTCGAGTACGACCCCGGACGCCGTCGTCGAACAGGTCCTCCGGATCGACCTCTCCATGCGCGGACAGGCGCTGGCGCTCCAGGGGCGCGAAGAGCTTCCGACGACACGCAGAGCCGGCCGCGCGGGCGACGCCGGGAAGACGAGTCGGACCCCGGGAGGTTCCCTTCGGGCACCGGGAGATCTCCGAGCGCTACTGGGACCTGATGGAAGAGATCGCCAGGCCGGTCCGTCCCGAGGAGGGCCGCCGGCTCTTCCGCGGCTTCCACGAGTTCGCGCGAAGGGTGGGCGGGCTCGCCCGGGAGCGGGTCATGACGATGCGGCCGGTCTACTCCGATACGGCCACGATGCTCGAGGGAGCTCCTTCGGCAGCCGCGCTTCGACCGCATCCGCGGTCGTGCCCGTGGCGGCGCTCGACCCCCGAGCTGACTCTCGATCTGCTGATTCTCGCCAACGCCCTGGCGGCCGATCGGGAGCACGCTGTCGGCACCGTGCCGGAAGCCCTGGATCGGCTCGGGCCCGGACCGACCCGCACGCTGATCGAGCGGCTCTGCACCCCTGACTACGTCCAGGACGACTCGGGCGACCGCGTGGCCCGCGCGCCTTGCGCCGGGCAAGCGTTGCGGCGGCGATCGCGGCGCGGCCCGGTACTCCGCGCGCTTCGGCATCGACCGGGAGCGGGGCTACACCGCTCAGGCTCCTGCACGGCATGGTCTACGGGAGATGCTCGAAGTTCTCGGCTTTCGACGGGTTTGCCGCGAGGCCCTCTCGTCACTGCCGCGCTCGGAGGTCGTACAGGCCCATCTTCGCGGCGCGCCGGGCGGAGGCACGGGCCTCCCGCTCGATTTCAGGCAGTTCTCTCCGACGACGGGACCGACCGAGCGCCGCCGCGACGGCCTCGTCCGCACGGCCCGGTCGGTCGTGCCCGCCTGCGCCCTGGGCGAGCTCGGCCGGGGGCCGGCGCACCCGCTCCTCGCCGAGGAGATCCTCGCCGAGGTCAGATGGTTTTCTCGTTCCTCGGCGCTAGGTCCCGTCAGGCCAGGGTGTAACACGTCGCTCCGCGTTTGCCGGGATCTGCCGCAGATCGCTGCGCTCTCCCCGCGGCGCCTCCTCCCCTCTGGGAGACTTCGCGCCGCAGAGCGCTACGGACATGCCCTCAGAAGATTACGTCTGTCGCGCAAGGGCTGGTACTGTGATCTGGCGCCTTCAGAGCACCTAACGGGTTCCTAAGGGTGGAATCGCTTTGACCGGGAGCGTTCGGTAGGGTAGGTGGAGGGCAGCATGAAGGCATCGTTCAGTTTCCTGGCGGTCCTGACGGCGGTCGCGGCGGCGCAGGACCAGAAACTCCCCGTTCCGGGAGGCGGTCGAGTCCCGGTCATGGATCTCGACGTCGTCGTCACGGACTCGCGCGGCCGGCCCGTGCCGGACCTGACGCGGCAGGAATTCAGCGTCAAGGTGGACGGCAAGCCCGTGCCGATCGACTACTTCGCGCGGATCGAGGAGGGCGCGATCCACGCTCCGGATCTCGCTTCCGCCTCGCCCGAGCGTGTGCTCGCCGAGTACCGAAAGGGGAAGAAGCGTACGTTCCGCGGCATTTCCTGATCTACGTCGACACCGGCCACCTGGCGCCGTCAGAACCGGAACCGGCGCTCGACGCCCTCAAGGACCTGATCGCGCGGCTGGGTCCGGGCGATACGGGCCGCGTCGTCCTCTTCGACCGCCGCGCCAAGGACCTGACTCCGTGGACGAACAGCAGGAAACCCTCCTCTCGGCCCTGTCGCGGATGGACTCGGCCGTTGGGATGTCGCGTCGTCCTGACCGAGCGGCAGACGCTTTGCGGAAATCGACGCGTTTGGCTCGCGCAGCAGCCGGGTCTCGGCAGCCCGGAATTACGCCGAGCAGGAGCGCGCAGGAGGTTCGGCAGTTGCTGAACGACATGGGCTCCGGAGGTCACGACTCTGACCGCGCTCCCGGGGAAGAAGGCGTTCGTGTTCGTTCTCCGGCGGCTTCGAGACGCAGCCGGGCTATGCCACGACGCAGTATGCCGCCGGCCGGTTCTCTCTGCAGTTCACGGACACCCGGAACATGAGCGCCGAGATCGACGCCGTGATCAAGAGGGCCAACGCCTCCGACGTCACCTTCTACACGATCGACGCCCGGGGCCTGACGGCGGAGGGCGGCAGCGCCTCAAATGACGATCCCCTGGCCAGCCGCCCGGGCGTCGCTTTCATCGCGAGGGAGGACATGCCAGGCGGGCATGCTGCTGCTCGCCCGCGACACCGGCGAGGCTCGCGCTCGTCAACAGCAACGACTTCGAGAGGGGCCTGTCCCGCGTGTACCAGGACACGTCGTCCTACTACTCGGTCGGCATCAATGTCTCGAGGCTCGCCGGCACCGGCTACCGCGACGTAAAGGTCGAGTCTCCCGCCCGGGCATGACCGTGCGGGCCCGGCGCGGCTACGCGGCGCGGTCGAGGCGAGCAGAGGGCGCGCGACGTCACGCAGGCCGCCCTGCGCACGAACGTCGAAGTACCGCGGGATTCCCGTGACGCTGCGGCTCGCCCCGGCCCGCAAGGAGAAGAAGTACTACTCGCTCCACGATCTCTCCATGACGCTGCCGGCCTCCGCGCTGACCTTCACCCCCAGGGCGAGGGCTCCCAGGCGAAGGCCGACATCTTCGTCGGGGCCATGGACGACAGCGGCAACACGAGCGATGTCGGACGGGAGGAGGCGGTCTTCAACCTTCCCAGAGGGGCGCTCCCGCCCAGTCGGCGCTCACCTACGTCGTGACGCTCCAGACCCGCAAGGGAACCAGCGGATCGTGGTCAGCGTGCAGGACCGGGTTTCAGGACGCATGGGGACCGCGAGGCCGACGTCCGGGTCGAACAGCCAGGGCCTGGACAAAGAAAGGGCGGGCCGGAGCCCGCCCTTTGAGTTCGTCAGGTGAAGGGACTAGCAGGCTGCTGAAAAATGGATGCGGGCGTCGTGTCTGGCCTTTTGCAAATCGTGACAAACGATGATCTCGCTTGATGAGAACTGTCTTCACTTTCAGAGCGTGCCGCGGGCAAAAGGCCAGCCACCGCAAGCGGTTGCGGCGGCGCGGGGCCGTCTGCAGCGTCGGCGCTCCTCTCCGATGCGCCCAGGCATCGCCCTCGTCGCGCCTCCTTGCATCCAGCCCCGCGGCGCTCGCAACCGCCTCACGCCGCCTTTCAGCAGCCTGCCAGCAGCGGAGGCCGAAAGAGAAGCCGTAGGTCCGCGGGCCGTAGGTTCCCGTGGCCGAGCCGGCGCCGGCGATCTGGTAGGCGGCGACTCCGGCGGCCTTGCCGAGTTCGGTCCCTTCATCCAATTGGCTCCCGCGACGGTGCAGGCGTTCCCGGCGGCGTTGGGCGCCGTGCACTCAATCGGCTTAATCCGTGAACGGGTTGAAGGGGACGAGATTCGAGGAGGCGCCGCCCGTCCGGCGCGCGTGATGACGTCGGCGTTGGGGTTGACGAGCGCGGACTGGTTGAAGGCATTGGTGAGCGTCGCTCTCACGAAGACCTCAACTCCCCAGATCTTCGGCGTGCTGTAGTTCAAGCCGATGTCGGTCGAGTAAACATTGTCGGTCCGGAAGGCGCCCCGCTCGCTGAAGTAGTAGTCGTGTGAGGTCCCGATCGCCGAGAGCGTGTAGCCGGGGTTGACCGGCAACCCGGGATAGGCGGTGCCGGCGGTGCGGCCCGTCGCGTCAATCTGGCCGATGCGGCGGAATAGGCTCTCCCGCTGTCGATGGATTGAAGCGCCGTCATGTTGAACTCCCCGAAACGCTCCGTCGGAACGGTATAGCCGACCCAGAGCGCGCGCCCGGTGCTTGTTGTCCTGCGGGAGATAGCCGATTGGCTTGCGGGCGTCGTAGGCCAGGTACTCCGGGTAGTAGACCTTGAGAGGCAGGTTTCGGATCGTCGCGGTCCCTGCCCCTCGCCGTCGTCGTTGCCCTTCAGAGTCGAGTAGGTGTAGCTGCCGCCGGCGTTGAACCTGCCGGGGAGTCCACTGAGCCTGGACCTGGATTCCCTCGTATTTCCTCACGATCGAGCCGTCGTCGTTCTCCGTCACGGACTGGTCGGAGATGTTGCCGAAGGGATCGGTCACCTTCCCCGTCGCCAGGGTCAGCCGCCTCGAGTAGAAGTTGTCCCAGTCGCGATGGATGTAGTCCACCTTGGCGAAGGCCGTCCGGCCGATCCGGGTCCCGTAACCGACGGTGAACTCATCCACGGACGGGGATTTCAGGGACTTCTCGAAGCGGGAGCCCAGGCCCGGGTAGGTCGCCCCGAGAAGGAACGTCTTGTTGTCCGTGCCCCCGACCGAATTGAACCAGGCGAAGAGGCTCGTCAGAGCGAGCCTGGGGCGAGAGCAGCTGGTCGTTTGGGGTGCCAGCGGGATTGATCACGGGCCCGGCGTAGCGCCACTGGAAGCTGCCCGGGTTGCCGGCAGCCTGCGCCGTCGAGAGCACGTTCGATCCGTCGACGATCTTGGCGTCGTAACGGCCCCAACTCGCCGTGACGCGGTGAACACCGTCGCCCTTGATGTCCCACGCCGCGCCCAGACGCGGACTCCACGCGCTGTCGCTCGAGACCTGATGTCCCGTCCGCGTCCGTCGAGTCGTTCTTGTCGTACCGCAGGCCGACGTTGAAACTGAAGTGGGTGTTGAAGTCCCACTTGTCGTTGATGAAGCCCGAGTACGTCTTCAGGTCCGTTCCGGTCGAAAGCAGGAAGATGGGCTGCCAGGTGAGGTCGTGGCGCTGTCGAACCTCGGATAAACGTTCGTGCCGACCTGAGATAGGTGAACGACGCTGAAGTTGAAGTCGCTCGCCGACTGGTAGTTGTTGACGATTCGGGTGTCGCTGGAACCTCTCGCCGCCGAGCACGACCGAGTGGCTGCCGAGAGTGGCGGAGTTCCAGAAGTACGTCCCCTTGAGCCGAATACGGAGTCGTTGTTGCGTTCTCTCAGGCGTGCAGACTCCGCAGAAGACCGGGCGCGTTGTAGCCGGGCGGCCACGGCCAAGTCCTGAGATCCAGCTTCCCTATGATCGGGTCCTTGTAGAGTCCGCCGCTCCCTCGAACGCGAACTTCTTGTTGGAGTACTGGGCCTCCGACGACGAAGTTCTTCCTCGATGACGCCGTTGTAATTCAAGGCGAGGAGCTTGTTGGGCAGGGACCGGTTAAGAACGATGCTCGTCCTCGTCCATGATCGGGGCGAAGAAAGTTGTTCCCCTCGTCATTCTTGATGTTGACGTAGGACGCGTAGAACGGACTGTAGATGCCGTCGGGATTCAGCGTCAGCTTCCCTTCGTAGCGTTTTTCGTCGAAGGTGTGGTCGAACGGGACGTTGGTGAAGACGGTGAATTCCTGTTGGTCGCGCTTGGCCAGGCGGCCCCCGCCGAAGAACCAGATGTGGTCGGGAATGATCCGGCCTCCGAGTGTCACCTCGTAAACACTTGTCGGACCTTGTCCAGGTGGTCGCGCCTCCGGTCGGGTAGGGCGTCTTGTCGGGTCCAGGTTCGGGTTCGAGACAGGCTGTCGGAAGGATCCATGGAACTCGTTCGAGCCCGACTTGGTCAGGGTGCTGACAACCCCTCCAGTAAAGCGTGCCGTACTCGGCGGAGATGCTTCCTGAAAGCGTCGTGATCTCCTGGATCGCGTCCTCGATGAAGAGGCTGTCGGGCTGGCCCGCAGGTTCTCGCCGACCACGACGCCGTCCACGAGGAAGAGGTTGTCGTAGGAGGAGCCCCGGAGATCGTGATCTGGTTGGTTGACTCCGTTGGAGTTGACTCCCGGCATGACCATGACCGCGCCCCGGATCGTCCGGGCAACCGGCAGCTTGTTGAGCTCCTGGCTCGTCAGGTTGGATGCGTATCTGGGTCGTCTCGAAGACCGCGGCGGCGACGGGCTGGCCGCTCACCGTGACGTCTACCTTCACCTTGCTGCGACACTCCCAGGTCGGCATCGGCGCGGCTCGTTGTCTGCGCCAGCAGCAGCCTCACCTTCCTGGTGACCGGCCTGCAGATCCCTGGAGCTCGAAGACGACCGTGTAATCCCCGGGAGGAAGACGCCGCGAAGTTATAGACGCCGTTGGCCCCCGTCACCTTGGTCCTCGTCCCCTGGAGCGCGGGCGAGGATGACGGTCACGGTGACCCCGGTAGCGCCTTGGTCTCGGAGGTCACGGTGCCGGTGAGCGGAGCCGTGGTCGCTCTGAGCCAGACAGAGATTCGCCGCGAGGAACAGACCTAGGGCCGCCAGGAGCAGGCTGGACTTACGCATCCACTTCCCCCTCTCGAAACGAAACTGTTGTTCGATGGCTACCGCGAACCGTTGGTCCGGTCCGCAGCAAGCAGAGGCCAACTTCTGGAAGCGTCGGTGGACTGTTTAACTACTGATCGAAAGGGCGAACTCTCCTGGCCTCGACAGGCGAAGCCGAACCCGTTCAAAAGGCTGAATCGAGATCTCGAAAAGTAATGATCGAGGCAAAAGAAGGCCCCGAAAGCGGGGCCGAGCACACGATAGAAACGTCGCAGTTAGAAGCGCATCAGCGCGGTCAGGCGGAAATGGCGAGCGGCGCCTGGAAGGAGGCCCGGGCCGTCGCGGTGCCGAACGTCGCGCGATTGACGGCGCAGTGCAGGTCGCGGGCCGCCTGGCTCGGGCGTCGTCGCACCAGCGTGAGGTTGTTCGACAGTGACTTGCCTCTGGATATCGGTGAACGTTGGAAGACCTCGCCCTTCACGCCGAGCTCCATCGGCTGCCAGACGGTGAACGTGGCTTCGAGCGGCGTATCGATCTGGTAGATCGAAGGCGTCGTCGAGTCGTTTCGCGGGCGTCGTAGGAAGTAGGTTCCGCAGGTCCGGCGTTCGGTGTCGTCCCCGGAATGAGGACGTTGACCGTGCGCTGTTTCTGTGTACGTGCGACGCCGCCTGGCAAAGAGACCGCCGAGTCCGGCCGCCACGTTCACCGGACCGAAGAGTCCTGACGCAGCGCCGCCGAAGCTTCACGGCTGTGGTCGATAGCTCAGCGCCGGCTGGCCCGTCTATGTTCGGACCGTTCGACGACGCATCGAGCACGCGATGACGCCGCTGGCGCCGACCGTGGGGTCCACCGTCGTCCGGCAGTTGGAGGTCAGGTAGTCGCCGACGGAGCTGGCCGTGTCGGACGATCCGTGTTGCCCGTCGGTCCTGCCATAGGCGTAGCTGAGGTTGGCGTTCCAGTGCTCGGAGAAGCGCTTGTCGAAGACGAGCTTCGACGCCATAGAACTTGCGGCTTCGGCGGCGTCGAGGTTGGTGTACGTGCGTGGTCTGGGCGCCGGTCATCGGGGCTGAGGATCGGGATGTCGTCGATGATGTTGTTCCACTTGCGGTAGATGCCGGTGAGGCTGGAAGCGCCGATCGGTGTTGCCGATCTGCTGACGGATAGCCGAGCGTCCCCTCGTCGGTTGTAGGTCGGTCGAGGCTGCGGGGGATCTGAGCCGAGCTGCCGGAGCCGGCGACGTGGTTCGAGAAGACGTACGCCGAGCCGTCCCAGTACGTAGTTGTCGTAGGCTCGCCTTCTGGGCGTTCTGGCCGAAGGCCGTCGGAGAAGCCCTGCAGCACGAACTGGTAGAAGCGGCCGTACGTCCCGACGACCGAGGCTCTTGCCTGTGCCGAAGATGTCGTACGCAATCGACGAGACGGGGGCGACACCGGTCCCGGCGCTCGACCGTGAGTCCGGCTGATCGTCGTCGTCGAGTCTCTGGTGCTCGTAACGCAGGCCGAGCTCAAGGAACACATGCTTGCCAATCTCGAACTTGTCGCGGGCGTAGACGCGCAGATCAGGCCTCCTGACGTGGATGGGCAACGGCGCGGCGTAATCGCGACGCGGTCGGGCACGAAGGTCCGGGTCTGGTAGTTGAACGACACGTCGACGGAAAGACCTGGTTGTTGACGGAACCGCGAACTGCGAGGAGGAACTGAGGTGCTGGTAGTCGATGCCAGCCTTGAAGCTGTGGCTGTTGCCGCCGAGATCCGTGAAGTAGGTCACGGCGCCCAGCGCCCTGGCGGGGGCGATTGACGAAGCCGTCGAAGACGGGCCGTTGAACTGGAAGCCGTGCTCGCCGCGCTGTAATGCATCGAGCGCCGCGCCGGCGAAGCGGGTACACATCGATGTAGTGGCTCGGACGAGACGCGCCGGGGCCGTTCCAGTTGTACTGGGCCTCAGCCGTCATGTTGGTGCCGAACACCCCGTCAGGAAGCCGGCGTAGACTGCGACGCGTCTGGTCCTGGCCGGTGTAGCGGCGACGACGCTCGCCCGGGCCGCCGAAGAAGGCCGTAGTTGACGATGAACCCGCTCGTCGGTGAGCTCGAGCCGCGCGCGGAGAATGGATGCTGCGAGGCTGATCTGCGCCGTGAGCTTGGCGTCCCAGAAACGTGTCCTGCGTATCTGCTGGTAGTTCTCGCCGGAGACCGGCGTGGACTGCGCGGCGTCGTGTCGTTGGCCGACTCGTAGGCGCCGAAGAACCAGATGTGGTCCTGCCAGATAGGGCCCGCCGAGCGTGACCGCGTAGACGCGGGTTGACGTGGTCGAGTAGCGGACGCGCCAGCGACGGATGCGCGCACGTCGCCGCCGTCGGGCAGACGTGCCGTCGTCGTGTTCTGCGCGTTCCACTTGTCGTTCGTCATGACGACTTTGAAGGAGCCGGCGAACTGGTTCGTGCCGGACTTGGTGATGACGTTGATGACGCCGCCCGCCGCGCGGCCGTACTCGGCCGAGACGCCGGAGGTGATGACGGTGACCTCCTGGATCGCCTCGAAGTTGAGGTTCGCCGCCGAAGGTCCCGGTCGTCGGGTCGGTGACGTCCACGCCGTCGTAGAGCCAGAGGTTGTTGCCGTCGAGCGCGCCATGGACGCTCGGGTTGGGGTTCGTGCCGGCGTCAGGTTGACGCCCGGGCGCGTTCAGGAAGAGGCTCTGGTAACTGCGGCCCTGCGGCATCTTCTCGAACTCCTTCGACGCGCTGGCGCGTCTCGAGCGCCGTGTTGGACTTGTCCACGATCGGGACTTCGCCCGTGACGCGTGATCGTCGGCCTGCTGGGCCGAGAGCTTCATCGTGGTCGTGATGTCGGTTTTCTTGTTGTTCTCGATCAGGTTGTTGGTCGTCGTGACCGTTCCGAATCCCGAGAGGGTCGCGGTGACGTCGTAGCGGCCGGGCTGGAGCTCCGAGAAGCGGTACCGGCCCGTCGAGTCGGTGGTGGTGGTCTTGCTGAAGCCTCTTTCCTGGCTGACCACCGTGATGGTGCTCCCGGTAGCGCGGCTCCGGTCTCATCCTTGACCTGGCCGGTCAGTTCGCCAAGGATGACGACCTGACTCACAGCGATTCCCGCGGACAGAGCTAGGACCAGAAACAAACCAATGCCTTTAAATCGCGGGTTCCTCCGCATGCGTCCTCCTTCTTGTTTGCAACGGCAAATCGCAAGAGATGTGCCACTGAAAACCACAGGAATCGGAGAGGCGTGTACCTACTCTAACACGTTGAAACTAAAGATATTTATTGGATTCTTAGGTCTGAGTTAAGGCACCGGCAGACCAATTCCTCTGAACCGATATACAAAGAATTGGAAGTGTCTCGTCCTCAGCGAACGACCTGGAAGTCCGCTCTCCGGAGAACTCGGGGCCGGTCCTCCGCTCCTCCGTCTTTGACACCGAGATACAGGACATAGTCCCCCGGTCCCAGGCTGGACAGCGGCAGCCTCGACGCCTGGCCAGAAAGCGTTTGGGCCCGAGCGGCTGAAGAATCGCGGCAAAGGGCGTGTAAGGCCGGCCAGAGGCTCGCCCCTGGCGGCGCAGGCGGGGCTCGAGCATCACTTTCGCCGGATCTGTCGGGTTGGCGACTTCCACGAAATACCAGAGCGACTCCGACGCGGCAAACGCGGCATCGGCCCGCGGGGGCAGCAGCGTTCCCCGAACTGAAAGACAGAACCGGCGGTCGGGCTCGCCTAGCGCCGGCCCGCGCGTAATGATGAGCGAAGAGATGGCGAAGCTCTCCAGGGCTGGCACCTGGATCGGAAGCGTTCCGGCGGCCAGAGACTTCCCGTCCGGATCCGTCAGGCGCGAGCGCCGCGGAATAGGAGCCGGGCGAAAGGCGTCAGCCGGCGCATCGCGACCATGCCGGGCGCGTGCGTCGAGAACGCGTTGAGATCTCGGCAGGCTCCGTCAGCGTCGCGACCTCCCGGCCGTCGTCGCCGCGGATCGAGGGCGTGAAACAGCGGCTTTCGAGACGCGCGCGGCGTGAAGACCCAGGGGACGTCTCGGCGCCGCCTCCGTCACGAAAGACAACCGCGGAGCCTGCGCAGGCGCCGTCGGCGCGGGATGCCGGCGCCGACTCGAGCACCTGCCGCACGGCGGCGGCGAGGGGCTGACGCGGAAGCTGCGGGATGGGCGGTCGCCGGCGCTTCACCTCCCGCCGCGGGCGGCACGAGGTCGGGATTGACGATCGACGCGCGCGCGACGGTTTCCCTGACGTCGTTGAAGAGGCCCGGGATCCTGGATCGCATCCATGTGCTGGACGGCTCGACGACGATCTTGATCTGGAGGTTCGCCCTGTGGAGGACCTCGAGAATCCGGGGCGCTGCGGTCGGGATCGTAGAACCACGTCGAGGTCGTCTCATTGCCCTCGACGATGGCCTTCGGCGTAACACCCACGCCCACCCGCCTCGGCTGTCCTGGAGCGGCCTCGGGGCAGTTGTCGTCCTGGAATCGCGCCGGGCTGCCGAGCACGATGAAGACCTGGCCGCGAGCGGTCCGCGACCCGGGCGTGTCGGCGATCTTAAAACGCGCGTCCGCGGTCTTGATCCTGGAGAGGACCAGCTCCTTGAACTCGTTTTTCCCGAGCCCGGCGTCGGATCGCGCTTCAACCAGTAGCGCTCGATGAACTCTGGCGCGAGTCGCGCGAATCGACGGCTCTTCCACTCCGCGCGCTCATCCTTCGTCAGGAAGTACGCCTCGGGCGACTGCGACCAGTCCTCCTCGATCTGCGTGAGGGCGATGCCCGCGGCCGCCAGCAGAAGCAACGACGACGCCGAGGGCAAGCCCTTCCCGCGCGCTCGCGGCGAGCGCTGCAGCGCAGCTGCCGGGAGCGGCCGCGATCATCCCTTCTTGGCGGAACCTTCGGCTTGGGCGCGGGCGGGCTTGGCGGCGGCGGCCTTGCTCGGGCATCGTGCCGTCGGGCTTCAGGACGACGAAGTCCTCCTTGCGATCGATTCCCTTGAACGCCGCGGAATCGCGCGCGGCGCCCGAGGTCGCGCACCGTGAGGGTGAACGTGTAGAAGCCGGGCTCGAAGCTCGTGAGCGGGATCTCGCTGCCCGTGGCGTAGTAGCCGGGCGAGAGGATCTGCATCTCGGCCGGCGCCGGTCAGCGGGCGCGAACGCCGGCTGGCCGTCCTTGCAGGACCCCGATCGCGCCTGGATGCGCGGTTTGGCCTCGGCGCCGCAGCGGCGGCGCCGGCGGAGCGCCGGGAGGCGGAGCGGCCGGGGCGTGGCGCGGCGGCGGCTTCCGGGCATCTTCGGGTTCCAGACCGTGTAGAAGTACCAGAGGCTGTCCTGCTTGGTGAAGCGCCGGTTGGCCTTGGGCTCGACGCGGATCGGCTTGCTCCATGCCGAAGACGAAGGGGTCCGTCGGGGCAGGCCGCTTGGTCAGCGGGCGTCAGCGTGTTGGTCAGGATGAGCGGCGAGACGTCGAAGTCCGCCGGCTTCCGGCTCGATCCTGAAGGTCGCCGAGGCGGACGCGAGAGCGGTCGCGCCGTCGGCGGAGAAGAGGCCGAAGGCGCCCCGATAACTGCCGGCGGGAAGCACGATCGAACGCTCGTAGACCTTGTCCGCGCGCGTGCCGGTCTTCATCTCGGAGAGCGTCACGTCCTCCCAGTAGGACGCCGTCTCCTGGCCGGAGTCGGTCGTCACGATTCCGCCGAACTTCGCGGGGCGCCGCCGGGGCCTTGTCGGCCGGTGACGTAGAGCTGGAAGGCGTAGAAGCCGTCGCCGGGAACGCTGTGGAAGTGCCCGCCCCAGAAGGCGTGGTTGGGCTCGTCCTTCTTCTCCTTGATCGAGCGCGTCGAGCGCCGACGCGGGACGCCGCAGGGAGCGCCGCCGTCGCCGGAGCCGGGCGGAGGCGCGGCGGCCGGCAGCCGCGCCGACCGTCGGGACCGTCGGCTTGGAGACCGTGACACCCGCAGGCGCGGCGTGCCGCCGGCGGGAGCGGCGCGGCAGCCGCCCGACGCCACGGCGCCGCTCGGGTTCGACGATCGATCTTCTCGGCGACCGTCGTCGATCGCCCGCTCCACGATCGGGTCCTTGCTCATGTCGTCGGAGCCGCGCATCGGATCGACGGCGAAATCGCAGGCGCAGTTCCGGGATGCCCCAGGCGGGCGTGAAATGGTCCTTGTCGTAGGTCCATGTGACGGTGCGACGGTCCGTGCTCGCTCCCGAGCATGTCGGCCCGGCCGGCCGCCCGAGTCGCGGCCGGTGCTCCCGAGGCCGGTATCCGACTCGCGGCGCCGTCCGTGGCGCCCAGCCGCGTCTGTGTCGCGCGGTTGGGCGCGCCGAGCACGACGAACACGTGGCCGCGAGCGCGATTCGGAGCCCTTGTCGTAGCGGCGCGGCTTGAACTGCTCGTCGGCGGCGGCGATGCGGCGCATCATCGCCGTCCTTGAACTCATTCTGGGCCGTGCCCGGGCGTCGGATCCCGTTTGGCCCAGTACATCGCGATGAACTTCTCGGCCTCCTCGTCGCTCTTGACCGCCGGCACCACTCTTCGCGCTCCGGCGGAGTCAGGAAGTACGCCTCGGGAGACTTCGCCCAATCCTTGTACTTGGACAGCTGCGCCAGCGACAGCGACGCCGATCGCGACGCCGGCGAGAAAGCAAGCGATGTTCTTTTCACAGATTCCTCCTTGGTAAATGCCAAGCGCCGCATTCTATAGCGCAAAACTGAGGCAGAAGCGCGGTTCCAGGGTCAAGGTCTGAAGGTCTAGTTTCCCGGGGCTCCCGACTTAGACCTTAGACTTAGACCGACCAGGCCTATCGCCTCTTGTCGAGCTTGGCGAGAGCGAGGCTCTTCGGAGACCGTCGTCAGGGCGTAGCGCCGGTCCGGCTCCACGCGGCGGGTCTCCACCTCCTCGCGCAGGACCGAGACAGCAGGTGGTGCACGTCCCCCTGCATCCTCTCGATCTTCTCCTTCATGTGGAGGATGACCTCGACGCCGGCGAGGTTGACGCCGAGGTCCCGCGTCAGCGTCAGGATGATCTCCAGCCGCTCGATCGGTGTCGGCGTCGTAGAGCCGGGTGTTGCCTTCCGGTCGCGCACCGGGCGCAGCAGGCCCTCGCGCTCGTAGAGCGCGGAGAGTCTGGGGATGGATCCCGAAACGCTCGGCGATCGGCGCCGATGCGGAAGACACTCCTGGCCGGCGGCCGCGGTCATCGGGACTTGCCGGGGCCTGGCCTCGCCCGGATCGGCTCGACGCTCGGATCTCGCGGCGACGATCTTCAAGACCCCGCCCTCAGGCTCGCCTTGATCCTCGACGGATCGATCGACGCGGGGATCACGAATTCGCGCGAGAAATCTGCCGTAGATGCGCTCCATGCGCACGAAGTGCTCGGGCTCGACGTCCGGATTCGCGCGGCGGTGGCCGGAGACCCGGAGCTTGCCCGTCGAGCGCCTCGAGCCTGCACGTCCGGCAGGCGGACGCCCGGGCAGCTCCACCTGCAGGATGATCTCCTCGGGCGTCTCGTAGACGTCCGCCGCGGGAGACCAGAGCGCGGTCTCGACGCCCTCGTCGGGAAACTCGGTGCGGTGGATCGTCTCCTCGAAGAGCCGATTCATCTTCTCCTGGATCGCGACGAGATCCTGGAGCGAATTCCACTGGAAAGAGCTCATCGGGATTACAGTCGACAGTCTAGAGTCGACAGTCGACAGTGATCGAAGCCCTCAGTCTGACCCGTCGACTGCTGGACTGCTCGACTGTCGACTGCCACTCATTTCTTCTCGCGTATCCACGTACTCCGTGTCGATGACCTCGTCTTCTTTGCCCGGCGGCCGGCGCCCGGCCGGAGCTCGCCGGAGGCGAGGCCGCCGCCAGGCCACTGCGAGGCGGCGCTGCGGTACATGGCCTCGGCGAGCTTGTGCGAGGCCTGCTGCAGGCGCTCGGCCGCCTGGTTCATGTTGCTCGGTCCCGCCTGCCTCGAGCGCCTTCTTCGCGTCGGCGAGCGCGGACTCGAAGTTGCGCGATCTCGCCCGGGTCGAGCTTGCGCCTTGTTCTCGGTGAAGGACTTCTCCGATCGAGTAGATCGAGGCTGTCCAGCCGGTTCTTCGCCTCGATCTCCTCGCGCCGCTTCTGGTCCTCGTCGGAGTGCGACTGAGCGTCCTTGACCATCTTGTCGATCTCGTCCTTGTTCAGGCCCGAGGAAGCCGTGATCGTGATCTTCTGCTCCTTGCCGGTGCCGCAGGTCCTTGGCCGACACGTTCAGGATGCCGTTGGCGTCGATGTCGAACGTCACCTCGACCTGCGGCACGCCGCGCGGCGCCGGCGGGATGCCCACCAGGTGGAAGACGCCGATCGGCTTGTTGTCGCGCGCCATCTCGCGCTCGCCCTGGAGCACGCGGATCTCGACGGAGGTCTGGTTGTCGGAGGCCGTCGAGAAGGTCTCGCTCTTCTTGGTCGGGATCGTCGTGTTGCGCTCGATCAGCGTGCGTCGTCACGCCGCCCAGCGTCTCGATGCCCGAGCGACAGCGGCGTCACGTCGAGCAGCAGCAGGTCCTTGACGTCGCCCGCGAGCACGCCGCCCTGGATCGCCGCGCCGACCGCCACGACCTCGTCCGGGTTGACGCCCTGGTGCGGGTCCTTGCCGAAGAGATCCTTGACGAGCTGCTGGATGCGGGGCATGCGGGTCTGGCCGCCGACGAGAACGACCTCGTCGATGTCCTTCGCCTCGAGGCCCGCGTCCTTCAGCGCCTGCTTGCACGGCCCGACCGAGCTGGTCGATGATGTCCTCGACCAGCTGCTCGAGCTTCGAGCGCGTCAGCTTCAGCTGGAGGTGCTTGGGCCCGGACGCGTCCGCCGTGATGAACGGCAGGTTGACCTCGGTCTCGACGACGTTGGACAGCTCGATCTTGGCCTTCTCCGCGGCCTCCTTCAGCCGCTGCATCGCCATCGGGTCCTTGGAGAGGTCCACGCCCTGGTCCTTCTTGAACTCCGCGAGGATCCAATCGATGACCCGCTGGTCGATGTTGTCGCCGCCCAGGTGCGTGTCGCCGTTGGTGGACTTGACCTCGACGACGCCCTCGCCGACCTCGAGGATCGAGATGTCGAAGGTGCCGCCGCCGAAGTCGTAGACGGCGATCGTCTCGTCCTTCTTCTTGTCGAGCCCGTAGGCCAGCGCGGCCGCGGTCGGCTCGTTGACGAGCCGCTCGACCGTCAGGCCGGCGATCTGCCCGGCGTCCTTGGTCGCCTGGCGCTGCGAGTCGTTGAAGTACGCCGGCACCGTGATGACGGCGCGCGTGACCTTCTCGCCGAGGTACGCCTCGGCCGCCTCCTTCAGCTTGCCGAGGATCATCGCGGAGATCTCGGGCGGCGAGTACTCCTTGCCGCCGGCCTTCACGCGCACGTCGCCGTTGCCGGCCTGCACGACCGTGAAGGGCACCATCTTCATTTCCTCGGTGACTTCCGAGTACTTGCGCCCCATGAAGCGCTTGATCGAGAAGACCGTGTTGGCCGGGTTCGTGATGGCCTGTCGCTTGGCGACCTGGCCCACCAGCCGCTCGCCGCGTCTTGGAGAAACGCGACGACGGACGGCGTCGTGCGGTTGCCCTCCGCGTTGGGGATGACGACCGGGTCGCCCCCTCCATGACGGCCACGCACGAGTTCGTCGTGCCCAGGTCGATGCCGATGATCTTGCTCATGTTCCTCCTCGTTTCGCTTTATTTATGCCTCGATGGCTCTGAAGCCTCGCTCAGGGAAGCCGGAGTCTAGGATCTTAGTGTGCCGTTGTCAAGTGTATTTTTCGCCTTATCTGAGCGGAGGCGACTAAAGTCTACTGAACGACGCGCACTCCGGCTCGCTTTTCGGGCCCTGGGGACGAACAGGCTTGGACTCGGCGACAGGCGCCAGAGAGCGCTCGAAGGAAAGGTCGAGGTCGATGTCGCCCTGGGCGTCCCGGCCGTAGATCCTGAACTTCCCTCCTCGGGCCGGAGAATGTGGCGGTATGGGCGCCCGTGAGGGATCCGGTCGCGCCTCGGCGGTCAGAACGCCGGACTCCAGAAGGTCCCGAGAGTCTTCGGGTACCGCCCGGCGGAGTCGTAGTAAACCCGCACGGCACGCTCCACCGATGCGGAGGCGGGCAGGGAAACGGACTTGAAGAGCCTCGCAGTCTCCCGCCGTCCCCGCCGGACGAAGGAGAGGTTCCAGCGGGTTTCGCGGGAGCTGGCGGACGGCCGACGCCAGCGAGCAGGGAGGAGAGCCCAGAGACCGATCGCGCGCGCCGAGATCCGGGGTGTTCTCGGCCGCGGCTGCACCTCCGCGCGCATCGATGGGGCCGGCGCGATCAGGCCTCGATCGAGCAGACTCGGATAGCCCGCGTAGACGTCGAGATCCGACAGGAAGACCCGTCCGAATGCTCCTGACCCTCGCGTTTCCCATCCACGCACGGCCAGATTTCCGCCTCCGTGCCGCGAGACCAGCAGGCGCGCCTGGGGCCGGTCGCATCGCGGGTGTGGACCAGGCGCAGCTTCTCGAGCCCGGGCGCGCGCGCGGTACACGGTGTCTCGTGAGGGCACTCTCTCGAGCTTCGGCCACTCATGCCGGCCCCTCGCCGATTCCTTCAGGATCACCTCCGTCGGGATCGGATCGATGAGGAGGCGAGTCGTGGTCGACGGCCCGGTCCTCGCGGAACTCTGGAACTTTCCCTCCGCCCCATCGGAAGGCGGCGAGGCTGATCCGGCAGATCTGGAGCCGCAGCGCCTGCGCAGGATCGTCGGGCGAGACCGTCTTCTGCGCGAGGAGGAGGACCGCCAGAGGCTCTCGTGTTTCTTCGCTCCGCGAGGGCGGCGCGCAGCCGGTCGGGCGGGAGCTTGCCGCTCTTGCCGAGGAGCGCGGCGACACGGTCATCGAGGCCGCAAGCCGCCGATTCCGCGCTGACGATCTGACCGTCGACGAACGGAGACCTATGACCGCGTCTTCCGGGCTTTCGACCGTCAGGACTCCGGTCTTCCTCTGCGAGCCGATGAAGTCCCAGGATGTCCGTGGCCGAAAAGGCGTGCGAGCGTTCCCTCAAGCCCCATGCGACTGCCTCCAGGCGGAACAGCAGGGACGCCGCCCAGACGCCGGCCGCTCCCACCAGCAAGGCGACCGTCAGTCGTCCAGGCGCTTCCCGGCGCCAGCGGACCGGGCCCGAAGATCCGGTTGCCGATCACGGCGGCACCGCGAGCAGGAAGAAGAACAGGAAGAGCGTCAGGAAACCGGAAACCGGCCGCCCCGACAGGAAACTGTGTGAGCCCGGCAGGGCCAGGGAAAGGAGGCGGCACGAGAGATCCCGGCGGCGCGTAGAAGCCGCGCGTCGGCCGCCTGGCGGAGGCTGGTATCGATCACCTCGAAGCCTTGCGCCGGTTCCGCGCAGAGCGCCGCAGGTAGCCGGGGATGGAACAGAACCGGCAGTACGGCCTGCCGCACTCGGGGCACTCCGCCGCCGGTCCGAACCGCCGGATCCATGGCGTCAGCGCCAGCGCGAGGAGGAGCACCGCCCAGGGACCGAGCGCGAAAGGGGACGCGAAGGACTCGATCACCCGGTGGCCGAGCACTGCCCGGGAAGCCGGCGTCCCGGGCTCCCGGCTCCACTCCTCGGTCTTCCGCCGCGCGCGCGCGATCGGATAGGACGCGGGAACGACGCGAGCGAGCGTCGGATGGTCCGTCCAGGAGGAGACCTGCCGCGCCGAAATGCTCCGGGCCTTCTCGCAGGGCCTCCGCCCGCCCTTGAAAATCGTAGACTCCGCGCGCACCACCGAGAGGTTGTAACAGATCTCCGCGGCCTGGGCCTTCGCTGCGCGGCCGCCTCGTAGTCGCGGATCGCGCCGCGAGCGTTCCCTCCTCGAACTGGATGTTGCCGCGGTTGACGAGAGGCCGATAGTCGCCGGGCCCTTCGCCCGACGGCCCGATCGTAGGCCTTGAGCGCCCGCGCGGAATCGCCGAGCGCTCGGCAAAGATCCCCAGAAGCAGCCAGACATCCGGCTCCTCCCCGAAGACGGTGGAGGCTTGCCTCAACCCATCCTCGGCGCTCGCGTCCTCGCGCTTTCGGCCAGATCGATGGCGGCAACGTAGAGCGGCGACCGCTCAGAAGTGTTCTCCCAGGCGATCACGGCCGTCAGCACGGGATCAGGCCGAAGGCCAACAGGCAGTAGTCGCCAGGACGGCCCGTTCCTCGTGCGCCCGCACAGGCCGAAAATCAAGGCTCCCCAGTAAGAGCACGACCCAGGTACGGGCCCGAGACCGAAGCCCAGCGGTGCCAGCAGCGAGGATCAGGCAGAGCGGGAGGCCGGCCCGGGGCCGAAGAACCGGCGGCCCAAGCTCTGCGCACCCGGTGGAACGCCAGGGCGCTATGGCGGATGAGCAGGTCACAACCGAGCCGAGCCTCGCGACGCCGGGCGGCCGCGCCCCAGAGGAACAGCCGGAAAGGACCGCGAGGCGTGACTCGCCCGTGGCAAACGGCGCGGCACCGCCGCGGGCAGCGCCGCGAGCCGCCGCCGGAAGGCTGCGCGACCGGACGTCGAGGTCCACCTGGAAAACGGCGAGGGCAAGCGCGAGCGCGCGGGGCGGGCGCGCGTTCCCGCCCCTCCGCATGGCGCCGCTCGTGCGCCGGTGCGGGCGAAATCGAGAGCGACGCTGGATCCCGACGTCTGGGCCGGCCTCATCAGCTCCGCCAGCGCGGCGCTGGCCGCGACCCGATCGTCTCCGAGGTGCGCGTTCCAGAACTCGAACCAGCGGGAGCGGTAGAGGCCCGCGTCACTGGCGGAGGCATCGGAGAAATCGGCTGCTGCGCAAGGGCCGCCGTGTGCGAGCGACACGCCGATCAGGAAGAGAAGAGCCGGGAAACGGGAAACGGGAAACGGGAAACGGCGAAGAAGCATCAATCGACGCCGCGTTCCCCATGGGCTTCTCGTTTTCCGATTTCCGATTTCGGTGTCCGGTTTCGGATTCTTTCATGGCGGCTGGCGGTCGGGTCATTTCGACGAAGGCCAGGCGCAGCTCATCAAGGATCCGGGCCAGAAATCCGACTCCTCGAAGGAAATGTTTCCGCGCGTTTTGCCCTCGGCATGGCCAGCCAGTCGATCATCTGGCGCGCGACCACGGCGTCGCGGCGCTGGACGCGAAGGGTCAGGGGAGCAGGCCGAGCGCCGAGTACGCCGTCGTCGCAAGCGACGAACGAGCGACGCGAAGTCGCTGCCGGGGTCGCGGGGCTCGGCCGGCGGCTCTCGGTGCGGCGGGCGCGGCCGCGGGCTCGGCGGCGATCGACGCCGGACGGCTCGCGCCGCGGCTCCCGGGCAGCCGGCCGCGGCCGGCGTATCGGCCTCTTCCGCCTGGTAGTCGGGACGAAGCTCCCCGTCCGGAGTAAACATCCGCCGGTCCACGACGCGTATTGGTTTTCTTCGTCGCCGGCCATGCCTCTCCCATCCTGGTTGTCCATCCCGCGATTCCGTTTTAACCCGGCGTCGCGACGAATATGATCGCGGAATGTCGGAGGCGCTGGCCGGTCTCGCGGCCCTCGTCGAGAAACTGCGGCGCGAATGCCCCTGGGACCGCGAACAGACGCCCGAAACCATCCAGGACCTACCTCCTCGAGGAGTGCTACGAGACGCTCGAGGCGCATCGGACTCGGGGATCCGGAGGCGCTGCGGACGAGCTGGGGGACCTGCTGTTCCAGGTCTTTTTCTGGCGACGCTCGCCTCCGAGCGGCGATGGTTCGACATAGACGACGTCGCCACCGCGGTCGCGCGCAAGATGACCGACCGCCATCGCACGTCTTCGGTGAGACGAAGGCGAGCAGCGCCGCGGAAGTCAAGAAAGGCTGGAGACCCGGAAGCGCCGTGAGGCCGGCGCGGCCGAGGATCCGCTCGGCAGCATCCCGCCTCGCTGCCCGCGGTCGCGGCCGCCTACCGGATGACGTCCCGCGCCGCGGATCTCGGTTTCGATTGGGAGCGGGACGCCGACGTCGCGACGAAGATCGAGGAAGAGATCGAGGAGTGGCGCGAGGCTGCGCGCGCGCGGGGACCGCGAGGCCGAGGAGAAGGAGATCGGAGACCTGCTCTCTCCGCCGTCAACCTCGCGCAGCGGCGCTCCATGGACCCGGAAGCGGCCCTGCGGCGCACAAACAGGAGGTTCCGTTCCCGTTTCGCCGGCGTCGCCCGCCGGGCGCCGTTTCCGGGACGGCCGATCTCGGAATCCCCTGGCCGAGCTGGATGCCCTATTGGGAGGAAGCGAAAAAGGACGAGTAAAGCCGAGTTGTCCGGTTCTCGGTTGTCGGAGTTCCCGGCGGTGCTCGAGGCTGATGGCTTTGAGGGCTGAAGACCTGAAAGACCCGTCTCACTTCGCCAGTGCTGGCGTTGACGAGCCTGACCCCGCGCTGCGCCAGTTTCGGCAGCTCTCCCTCTCCAGCACGGCGAGGGTCGCGGGATAGGGATGGCCCACGGCGACGGCGAATCCCTCGGCCCGCGCGCGTAAGACGGCTCATCCACGGCCTTGCCCGACTGGCGCACCTCCGTGGCGACGTCGTCCAGAGAAGACGCGCCGAAACAGCCCGCACCCTTCCTGCCGCCGCCGCTTCGCGCGCGACCGTCGAGCCGGTCGTTGCGGCTGTCCAGGAAGAAAAGACCCGGCGGGCGAGGACCCGCACGACGGCGCGCATGACGCGAGGGTCGCGCGGTGGCCGCGGATCCCATGTGATTACTGACGCCGACCGCCCGGAACCGAGTCGAGGATCGGTCTCCACCGTGTGCGCGATCTGCTCCTCGTCGTGAGGCGCAGGACGACGCCTGGGACCAGACTCATCATCGAGGTTTGCGGCGGGGCTCCATCGGCAGATGCAGGATGACCTGCTTGCCGGATTGCTCGAGCGTGCGCGCCGCGCGGCCGCTCCCGGGCAGGACAGGAAGCACGGCGCCTGAACCGTGGTACGGCCAGGAGGCGATGCGTTTCCATGGCCGGCGCGTCGTTTCCGAGTCGTCGATGAGCGATCGCGACCGCGCGGTTGCTGCCCGCGTGCGGGGATCGCCGGAGGCGTGGTCGGCGGAGGAAGCGGTGAAGGCGGAGGACGGTGCGACCGCAGCGCGCAGAAGGCGATGGACGGGACGGACCCGGCGGATGAGGCGTCAGGAGAAAGCGGACGGGAACAGGAGGCGGGGAGCGACGGCGCGCGTCTTGACGTAAGAGGCGATTCCGAGGCGAGTGAAGGAGGAGGAGAAAAAGACCGTCGCCGGCAGAGATCCGGACCGCGACGCCTTCAGCGGCGCGGCGCGCCGGGTCGATCCGCGAGCCACTTCGAGGCCGCGTTCGAGAATCGCGTCTTTGCCTCCCGGTCTCTCCCGGGAGCACGATGACCCGATCGTCAGGCGCGAGCCCCTTGCCGCCGAGCGGCGTTCCGGACGGCGAGAGGTAACGGCCGACCGTCATGAAGAGGCTGCCACCCGACTGCGTCGGCACCTGTCGCTGAACGATCGCCATCCCGACGGTTCTCTCCCACGGTCGTCGCGTCGGCGCGTCGGTCGTGGAAACCGCCGCGAGACTTCGGCGGCGCCAGCCCGGCGGTCATCGGTCAGAACCACCGTCTTGCCCTTCCAGAGGCGCTCGCCGGTGGACTCCAGGGGGCTGCAAGCGCGACCTTGCGCGCGACGACTTTCGCCACGGTGCCCTTGCCCGCGAAGAGAGGCGGCGCGCGGCGACCAGGATTCTCGCTCCGCCGATCGCGCCGCGCACGTCGACGACCATGCGCTGGATCCCGCGGCGGTTGGCGCTCCTCGATCGCGCCGTGCGCAAGCCCGTCCGCCGTCGCGCGCGTCGAAGGCGGGGACGGTCACGACCGCGACATCGCTTGCTCCCAGCGCACGGACAGGCGCGGGCGCCTCGAAGCGCGCGCGGGGGATCGACAGAGTAACCCTCTTCTCATCTCCACCCGCGGAACAGAATGACCTGGACGTGCGAGCCTTCCGGTCCCGTCCAGCGCCGCCCTTGACTCTCCAGAGAGGCATTGCGGACAGGCTTTCCATCCACCGATGTCCAGCAGGTCGCCCGGATGGACGCCGCGCCTTCTGCGCGGGAGAGCCCGGGAAGTGGAGCCACGACGTACGGAAACCCGCCGCGCCGCGCGAGCACGATGCCGGGCCCGACGGAGCCGGAGGCCTCCTGCGCGCGGTAAGCGGCGCGCTCCGGAGGCGGTGACGTAATAGGAAAAGGGTCGAGGGCGTCCGACATCCCGTCGTAGGCGCCGTTCAGAGAGGGTCTTCGTATCGGTCGGCTCGACGTAGTTCTGCCGCGTCAGCGCGAAGACGTCCGAGAAGATCGAGAGCGCCCGCGTCGCCGGGTCCCGTCCGTTGCCCGGATTCGAGACGGCCCGCAGCGAGAGCAGGGCCGCCACCGACGCGACGACAAACGAAGAGAGTCGGGAGCGGTTGGATCGCATCATGGCGATGGTAACACCCTCGCCTGAGGTCATTTCGTCCGTTTGTTTCCTGACTGGGGGGCATGGGTGACGTGGAGGATCTGGGTGAATGAAAGCGAGGCAGATTCCTTGGCATCCCCAGTCCCCAGTCCCCAGTCCCCCAGTCCCAGTCAGTCCTCCTACCGCAGCCAGGCGACAGGGTCGTTGGCCTTCTGGTGGTCGCGGACTTCGAAGTAGAGGCCCGGCTCGTCGCGTCCGGGCCCCATCCCGTCGCCCCGACGGCGCTCCCCGCGGGAACGGACGATCCGGCGGCGCACGCCACCGGTCTGCAGCCAGGCGTAGAGGGTGAAGACGCCGTCGCCGTGGTCGAGGATCACGAGGTTCCCGTATTCCGCGAGCCACTGCGCGTAGATCGCCCGGCCGCTGTAGACCGCCCGAACCGGCGTGCCCGCGGGCAGCGCGAGGGAGATTCCGTTGGAGAAGGTCCAGGCGTCGAACCGCGGATGCCGATGGCGGCCGAACGTCTCGACCAGCGCTCCCCGCGCCGGCCAGTCGAGGACCCCTCTCCACGGTCGGATCCCGCCGGAAGCGTCGCAGCGGCCTGGCGCGGCCGAGCGTCTGCGCCAGCCGCTGCAGAAGGCGCTCGAGGCGCGCCGCCTTGTCCGAGAGCGCCATGACCTCGTCCCGCCGCGGACGTGCTGCGTCGCTCTGCTCGCGCGCGAGCAGCGCTCTCGCGTCCGCGACGCAGGGAAGCCATCGCGGGCCACCTCGCGCGTCCCCTGCGCGTAGAGCCTGTCGAGCTCCTCCTTCAAGGCCTCTTCCCGGCGATGTCCGCCGCCTTGCGCGCCTCGATCTGCCGGTACCGGGCGAGGAGCTTGCCGTCGCGCCGGGCAAGCGAATCCAGCCGCTCCAGGCCGCCGAGGAAGTCGCGCACGTCGCTGGACTCGAGGAGCACGCGGAAATATGCCGAACCGGCCGAACCGGTGCAGGACCCGCGCGCGCGCCACAGCGCGCGCGAAAGCCGCTGCGAGCGCCTCGCGCTGAGGCCGCGCGCTCCGCCCGCGTCGCGGCGAGCTGCCGGGCGAGATCTTCGCGCGTCGCCGCGACGAGCTCCGCCTCGCTTCTGCGCGATCTCGAGCTTCAGGTCGAGGCGCTTGACCTCCTCCGACAGCGTCGCCGACGTTCTTCTCGCTCTCCGCGAGCTTCCCCTGAAGCGCGGAGATGCGCGACCGCATCTTCGCCAGGTCGGAGGTCGCGTTATTGCTCAGCGGTGCGCCTGAGCGGCGATGCGTCGCGGAGAAGCAGCAGCCGCCGCCATCAGAATTGACGATTGAAGATTGACGATTGACGGTGGGGCGGCCGCCTCCCATGTATCTCGGCGAAGCGAAGGATCTCAGTTCTCTTACAACGAGCAAACACAGATCCTTCGTCGCTCCGCTCTCGGATGTCGGTCGGATTGCTACCAGAGGGATTTTCCGGCAGCGTCGGGCGGCGCGGGGCGCCGATGAGCGCCCTGACCGACGCCGTGACGTCCGCGATGCCGGGGACCTGCGCCGCCGGAAGGCTTTCGACGCGAAGAAGACTCCCTTCACCAGCTCGGGATCGAGCGAGCAGTGGTCGCCGCTCCACACGTCCCGGTTGTCCTCGAAGACCGTGTCGGTCGGAACGCCGAGCGAGGCCTGCCAGGAGACGCGGTAGCCGGGCCGGTTGGCGACGATCAGGTCCGGGATGAGGCGCGGGTCGAAGCGGCGGTAGACCTCTTCGCGCTTGAAGACGCGCGGAGACGGCGCGCTCGCCGTTCTTCGGGTCCGTCAGCGCCGGTCAGGCGGCGCACGAGCTCATCGCGCAGCGCCTCGTACGGCGGCGCCCGGCTCGACGATCCCGTTCTGTCTCGCGCCCCTTCAGGTTCACGTAGACGTCGCCGAGCCCCATCGCGTACGCCGCGACTTCGCCCAGTCCACCGCCTCCCAGAACTGCCCGCGCGAGAAGAGCGCCTCGAGGTTCTGGCGCCGCGCGCCGCCCGTCAGGACGCAGGTAGCCGTTCTCGACGAGCCACGAGTTGTAGTTGACCGACCGGCGCCAGGTCGCGAAGCCGTGGTCGGACAGGACGATCAGAACGTCCTCGGGCAGACAGCGCGCTTCGCCGTCTCGCCCACGATCGCGTCCATCGTCTCGTACGACTTCTCGACGGCGTCGCCGTAGCGTTGCGCGGCAGCGCGGCGTCGTAGGCGGGATGCTGCGGGTCGCGGAACCTCCAGAAGACGTGCGCCACGCGGTCGGGAAACTCGAAGTAGTGGACGAGGAGGCGCTGCCGCTCCTTGACGAGCGGCGGCGAGCATCCGCCGCTCCTGCGCCGCCGTCGCGCGCGACGTCCTCGAGGAATGCGTCCTCGTGAAGCGTGCCGGACTGGATCGACCAGGTGTCGATCGCCCAGCCCATCGTCTTGTAGCGGCCGAAGCGCGGCGACGAGCTCCTTCGCGAAGCCCGGTCGGAGAGGAGAGCGCGAAGCCGGGCGGCAGGCGCGCGGGATCGAACTGGACCGGCGAGAGGTAGAGGCGCGATCTCCGGCGAGACCGTCTCGAGGCGGAAGCGCGCGTAGCCGTGCAGCGCGATCAGAGGGTTGACCCGGAACTCGAGCGAGACCCAGTCGCTCCACTGCCCGGGCGCGAGCTCCCGCTTCTCGCGCTCCGGCCTCGATCGATGAGCCGGTCCCGGGAGGCGCGAACCGGCAGCGTCAGCGGCAGGTCGATCGTCCCTTCGCGGCCGAACGCGCCGGCCCGGAGGGCCGGCGATCCAGCGTGACCTGGCGGCCGGTGTTCGACTCGAGCCGCACGACGTCGATCGGAGAAGTCGTTGCCCTCGCGCGCGGTGAAGAAGGGATCCGGACGTGTAGTACGTGGGCCTCCCGATGCGGCCGGAGAGGTCCGGCACGCCCAGTCCCGAGAGGAGCCTCCCGTCGGGAAAGGATTCCGGCGGAAACGTCACGGGCATCCGGATCACCGTCGCGGGCCGTCGCCCCCTCCTCGCTCCAGAACGTCTTGCCGAGCCGGTTGTTGCTGAACGCCCGGACGCTCGGGCGGCGCCCAGGCCCTGACGGCGGCGAACGCAGCGGCTCCTGCCGCGACAGCCCGACGCAGCGCCAGGAGCGACGCGGCGACGCGCGCGCCGCCAGGCAGAGAAAAGACCGCGCGCCGCGCAGCGAGAACACGAGCGCGGCGGCCGCCGCGCACGGCCGCCGGGTTTGCCCGTCCGAAGAGACAACGGCTCCGAAATCTCCTCCGCCACGGCGAACGTGGGAACGAGGTCGGCAGGATCGCGCTTCAGGAAATCGAAAATCTCGTGGCCCCCGGATCCAGGCCCGTCGAGAAGGTGGCCCACGAGACGGGCGTCTGCGCCGGGACTGTCGGGATGAGCGGCGAGTAGCCGCCGCGCGCCTTCAGCGCCGCGAGGTTCGGCAAGCGCGCCTGCCGCGAGCATCTGCTCGACGATCTGGGAGTCCACGCCGTCGAAACCGAGCACGACGACGCGCGGTCGGGAACGCCCGTGGCGGCCGGCAGCGGCGCCACGAAGTGCCGAGGTCGGGGCCTCCCGCCGCAGTCAGGGTCTTCATGAGCGCGCCTCCAGGTTGTACAGGCAGCTCGCCGGTAGAATCGGTGGCGTGGCCGCGCGCCGAGGACTCAGCGGTCCCTGCTCTCAGCGGATCGACGACCCGGAGATCCGGTCTCTCTTCACGCCCGAGTTCATCCTCTGCTGCGAGGAGTTCGACCGTTTCACGACGGACATGGTCCTGCGCCTGGTCCGCGGATCTCGCTCTCGACCTGTCCACTTTCGGACGGAGCGACCGGCCGCGGGGCTCGTTGACAGGATGGGCTTCGCGCCGCGGGCGCGAGATCCCGCTCGGCTGGTTTCTCCTGCAAGCTCGCGGCCGACGGGTACCTGGATTCCGGCAGAGACCGGGGCGGAGATGCGTCTACCGCGCGCGCGGGCGCCTTCCCCGGGCGACCCGGACCGGGCGGAGGCGAGGCGCCTCGCGGTCGATCGACCCGCGCTCGATGCCGCCCTTCGCCGTCGTGCGCGCCATGGTCGAGCACGCGCCCGAGTTCCTGCGCGGCGAAAAGACGGGCGAGGAAATCCTCTTCTCGCCCGCCCGCCTCCGCTCTGGTTCGACTACTTTTCCAACGACAACCTGCTCTACCAGATCAACAACCGCCTCGGCGCCGAA
>ERZ1370068.6468-contig-5450_pt1 | contig 40031 bp, 63 predicted proteins | sample MGYA00561227_ERZ1370068 | MGnify/ENA primary metagenome ERZ1370068 (study PRJEB38410, sample SAMEA6850437) | metagenome | study: Metagenomic assessment of the ecological functions of the soil: analysis of the soil microbiota associated with the... | reverse complement strand
TTAATACTTCGTTCCAGTTACGTATTGCTGATCTACAGCCGACGCCCCCGACGCTGACGGACAAGGACACGATTGTCCTTGCGGACTTTGTCAATAGGACGGGCGACCCGGTGTTCGACGATACGCTCCGACACGGACTCGCGGTGCAGCTTCAGCAGTCGCCGTTCCTGAGCCTCATCTCCGACGAACGCATCCGGAGAACGCTGCCATTGATGAACCAGCCGGCGGATGCACGACTGACCCCCGACGTTGCGCGGGTCGTGTGCGTTCGGACGGGCGGTGCGGCGGTCCTGGAGGGATCGATTGCGGCGCTTGGCAGTCAGTACGTCCTCGGGCTGCGCGCCACCAACTGCACGACCGGGGACATCCTCGCCGACGAGCAGGCACAGGCGTCGCGGAAAGAAGATGTTCTGAGCACGCTCAGCGAGATGGCGACTCGGTTCCGAACGCGGGTGGGCGAATCGCTCGCCACCATCGAGAGATACTCGACGCCGCTCGAGGCGACGACGCCGTCGCTCGAAGCGCTGCAGGCCTACAGCGCCGGAATGAAGGCGGCCTTTTCCGGCTCGGTACGTGCCCTGCCGCTGTTTCAACGATGCGGTCGCGATCGATCCCGATTTTGCGCTGGCCCATGCGCAGGTCGGGTTCCGCTACGGCGACGCTGGGAGAGTCGGCGCTCGCGCGACAGAGCTTACAGAAGGCCTACCAGCTGCGCAATCGGGCCAGCGACGCCGAGCGCTTCTTCATCGACACGCTGCGCGACCGCGACTTCACGGGGAACCTGGAACGAGAGCGACGAACGTTGGAAACGTGGGCCGAGAGCTACCCGCGCGATGCGCGTCGCCACACATTGATCGCGGGTCTCGCCCTGATGAGCACCGGCCAACATGAGTTGGCGATCGCCGAGACCGAGAAGGCCATCGCGCTGGATCCCGACTCGAACCCGGCGTATGCCAACAGGGCATTCAATCAGCTCCTGCTGAATCGCCTTGATGATGCCTTGCTGACGGTCCGTCTCGCGGCGGAGCGCAAGCTGGAATCCGCCTAGCTTGCTTCTGACACAGTATTTCGTCGCCTTCCTGACGGGTAACGAGAACGAACTCAGACGGACGGTGACAGCGGCCAGGAAGAGTCCCGCCACGGAAGACACCATCTCCCATATCGAGGCGCTCGCCCTGGCTCGCTCAGGCCAGTTGCAGGACGCGAGACGGATGGCCGAGGGCGCCGTCCAGATCGCGCAGAAGTCTGGTCGACGCGAACGGGCCGGCTTGTTCGAAGCGGCCACCGCCGTGTGGGAAGCGTTTTATGGGAATGCGGCCGCCGCCAGGCAGAGCGCCACCAGGGCGCTCGAGCTCGGACAGGGGCGGTCGCGAAGTGGACTATGCCGCGGCGTTCGCACTCGCCCTCGCAGGTGATCTGCCGCAATCGCGAGCCCTCGCCCAGGATCTCGCGCGCGAGTTCCCGGAGGATACGTCGGTGCAATTCATGTATCTGCCGACGCTTCGGGCGCTGTTCTCATTGAACACTCCCACTCCTGATGCGACAGCGGCGATTCAAGCGCTGCAGACCGCCTCGCGCTACGATCTCGCGCTTGGGCGTGTCGGCTTCATCGGACGTTTCGGCGGCCTGTATCCCATCTATGTTCGCGGACTGGCGTACTCGCGGCACGTCAACCCGCCGAAGCCGCCGCCGAGTTCCAGCGGATTCTCGATCATCGCAGCATCGTGCTCGTCGATCCCATGGACGCGATGGCGCGCCTGCAGCTGGCGCGAGCACTCGCGCTCTCGGGCGACACCGTGAAGGCGAAAAGCGCCTACAGACGATCTCTTGACGCTGTGGAAGAACGCCGACCCCGAGATTCCGGTTCTTGAGGAAGCGCGGGCGGAATACGCCCGGTTGCCGTGACTCGACGTCTTTCATCGTAGAGCGCCAGGCTGCTGGGTTCAGTTCCCGTCTCGGTCAGTCGGACTTCAAGCGGACAAGAAATCAATACGACATTGAAGAAAGACCCTCGGATACGATTGGGCACATCACCGGTGCTTTCAACAATCTGAAGGCGCGAAATATTGGCCCTCGCGGTCGCGGCTCGAAGCCGCAGCGGGCAGAAACAGCACGACCCACTCTAAAGGATTGGAGTCCACTACAGAGTGGGTCGTGTCGGCGAACTGGCGGCCAGGGGCTTGGTAGCCTCCGAGGGATTCCGCGCACCCGTTCGCAGCTCACACGAACACGCCGAGCGAGTCGGAAGCGGCCCTTCAGGACGACCTGCGGTGTCGTCGCAGCCGAGCCACTCCGTGATCATCGTCGCGTAGACGCGCCTGAAGTCGGTCGTCATCTTCATGTTGCCGTCGTCGAGATCGGTGAGGCTCGGATGCTGGCCGTAGAAGCCGCCCTTGACGCCCTTGCCGATCACGAACATCGGCGTCGCCGTGCCGTGATCGGTCCCGAGGCTGCCGTTCTCTTCGACACGCGCGGCCGAACTCCGTGAAGATCATGACCGCGACCTCGTCGGCGCGCCCGATGCGCTTGAGGTCGTCGATGAACCCGCGCACCGCGTCGGCGGTGACATCAGCAGCCGGCTGTGGAGATCCGCCTGCTGCACGTGCGTGTCGAACGAGTTGCCCTGATAGGTGACGTAGAAGAGGCGCGTCGGCATTCCGGCGGCGATGAGCGCCGCGACCCGCTGCAGGTTGCCGCCGAACCCGCCGCCGGCCCGTAGTCCACTGGTCGTGCGATAGACGCCGACGCCTGGCGCGACGAAGTCGGAGCTCTCGGTGGCGTTCTCGCGCCGTGGACGGCGAGAAACTCGAGCGTCGGATTCGTCGTCGTCGCGCGGCTGGCTCAGCTCGGCGAGCACCTGCTTCTCGTTGTCCGTGCCGTCACGGCGGAAGCGGGCCGGATCGTCGAACACGAGCGGCGAATGCCGGCCGGCTCCGCACCGCGAGCGACTGCGAGCTGCCCGAGGTTCACGATCAGGTTGCGCGTCGACGCGTCGTAGCGTGTCGTCGGCCAGCCGGCCCAGCCATCCGAGCGGTTCACCGCCGTTCGGCACGCCGGTGTGCCAGTAACCCATCGACGAGAAATGCGACAGGCTCGGATGGTCGTAGCCGCAGCCGTGGACGACCGCCAGCAGGCCGTCGCTTGCACAGCCGCTCGAAGCCGACCATCGAGGGATGGAAGCCGAAGCCATCGGCCGCCTTGATGACGTCGCGATCCGGGATGCCGAGCTTCGGTCTCGGCACGGTAGTACGCAGGATCGCCGTACGGCACGACCGTGTTCAAGCCGTCGTTGCCGCCGGACAGCTCGATCACGACGAGGATCCGCTCCGGGGTGCTTCTCGACGCTGGTGCCCGCCAGCGCCTGCGCCGTCAAGCGCCGCCGACGTGCGGCTCAGCACAAGCGGCAGACCGGCGCCGACGCCGATGCCGTACAGCCCGCGGGCCAGAAAGTCGCGGCGCGTGAACACGAGACAGACTCATCTGGATCGTTTCGTGACCTGCCGAGCTCTCCTCCTAGATCCTGCATGAACCTCTCGAGCCCGCTCGCAGCCCCTAGTCTATCCCAACTTGATATTGACGGCGTGCTCCAGACGACGAGATACAGCAGCTCGCGGAGCGAGTTCCTCCAGCTTCTCACCCGGCCGGATGTCGGTCGCCCCGAGCTTGCCGCGCAGGAAGTCGACCAGGAGCGGCGCGCTCCTTCTCTGTGAGCGGTCACGGACAGAAACCGGCGGAGCGAAGTGATCGACGACCTTGTCGACGGTGTCGGCGCCGGCGGCCGCGATCATCGCCGTCAGGTCGATCGCCGCAGGACTGCGCGGAATCAGCTTGGTCCGCTCGAACGCGAGCAGGCTAGCCCTTGTAATCCGCCGTAGCGCGTGTTGTAGTCCTCGTCGCGGTCGCACCATCATGTTCGACTCGGCCATGGTGCTCGCGTCGACGTCCTCCTTGGTGGCTTCCGTGATGCCCATGCCTTGAGCCAGCCGCTGCCCGACGCGCGCGTCGGTGGCCGACATCGACCGATCGGGCGCGCGGAAGCCCTTGACGTCGGGAAAGAGCACGCCGCGAAACAGGTTGCCGCGGTTGCAGGAGCGTCGACGGCGTGATCCAGGTGCGGCCGCCGGCCCAGCCCGCGACGTTCGGCGGATCGAACAGCGCCTGCCCCAGGCTGCTCGTCATGCGGCCGAAGTCCGGAATCGTCGGCACCTCGCGGAGCGCCAGCTTCTTGATAGGTCGACACGACCAGGTGCACGGGACTCTTGATCTGCGTGCGCGAACGACCGGCGGGCTGTAGAAATCTTTCGAGAGGAAGATGCGCTTCAACAGCGGCTTCATCTGATAGCCGCTGTCGCGATAACGTGCGGCCCAGCTCCGTCTTCGAGCGCGGCCGTCGATCTCTTCGCGCACGAAGAATCGGTAGAGCTTCGCGGCCACGAACTCGGCGGTGACCGGCTGCGCGAGGATCGTGTCGATGATGTCCTCGCCGTCGAAGCGGTCCCGTCCGGCCGAGAAACGTCTTCTGCGCCGGAGTCGTGCTGGTCCGCGTCGAGCTTGAACGCCAGCACGTCGTTCGTCCATCCCGTGAACGCGCGGGCGGCCTCGCGAACATCGCGCTCCGTGTAGTTGCCCACGCCCATCGTGAACAGCTCGAGCAGCTCGCGGCCGAAGTTCTCGTTGGGATGCTTCTTGACGTTCTCGCCGTTGTCGAGATACACGAGCATCGCCGGATCCTTCAGGATCCCGATCGAGCAGGTCGCGGAAGCTGCCCGACGGCGTGCGCGCGAAACATCTCGTTCTGCCGGAGCATCATCCGGTAGTCGCGCACCTTGTTCTCGCCGGTCGCGAAGTGGCCGTGCCAGAACAGCGTCAGCTTCTCCTCGAGCGGCCGCCGGGTCGTCGAGCATGCGGTTCGCCCACCACAGGCCGAGCCGCTGCGTCTCGATGGCGTTCGCGCACAGGCCGTAGAAGAACTTGTCGACGACCGGCTGGAGCCGGCGCTGCGCGCCCGCCGGCAGCACCTTCTCGCCGAGCCCTTCGCCGCGCTCGCGCGCGAGGCGCACCGCCTCGGCCCGGCTCGGCGGAAACGGATCCATGCCCGGATCCCAGATGCCCGACTCGTCGAAGGGCTTCAGATCGCTGCTGTCGATCGACTCGTAATCGACCAGCGCAGTCGACGGCCTGCCGCGGGCGTCATCGCCGCCAGACGCGCGATCTCTGTCGGGCGTCGCGCCGAAACCGGCGCGCTCGAGCAGGTGGGCCGCGCGGGCGATGGGTCCGCTCGCCAGCGGCGTGAAGGGCGAAGGTCATCGGTCCCAGGCGGCAGGGCCCTCCGCGCGCAGCGGGCCGACCGCGAGCCCCAGACACGCGAGCACCTGACCACACCGGGGATGGACGAGCGCCGGCCGCTGAGTCGCGGCGCCTCCTCGACCGGCACGCGGACGTGATCGGCTGGCAAGCGGGCTACAGAGCGCCAAGGTGAACTGGCGTACTGAGTGTCACCTTCAGTGGAGCGTCCGCGCTGATTCCCGATGCCGCGAGGACGTAGCCACGAAAGCACGAAGCACGAAACCTCGGCTGCCATCTCGTGTTTTCGCGATTTCGCGGCAGGGCGTGGTGGTCCCGAGTCAGCCCGGCGACGGCGCCGTCGGGCCATCCAAAGTCGTGCGCGTTACTGCGCGCCGCCGCGCAGCCACGGCCAGGCCAGGCGGGCTGGGCGGCACCGGACCCTTTGCGCGCAGATACACGACGGCGATGCCGTAGCGACTCGAGGCGCGTGCGAGAGCAGCGCCGAGACCACTGCGCCGCGCGCGGTTTCGCCCTCTCCCTGCTTGATCATCTGCAACGCGTTCTGATCGGTCAGCGACGACATCGCACCGTCGCAGAACGCGAACGCGTCGGCCAGCGCTTTGACCAATTCGGCCTTGGTCGCCTTCTTCTCGTTGCTCGCTGGGCTCGGGCTCGGCCGTCGCCCTTGAGGGTGGCGCAGTTGGTGAACTGGTTGTCGGCCTGGTGGCCGATCCACTGGCCATACGTCACGGAGATCGGGTCGGGTCAGCCGGCTGAATCCGTAGTCGGCCTCGGGCATCGCCTCGGCCGCCTGTCGTGAGGTTTCCCTTGATGGCCGCGTAGCCGTGCTGCAGAGCCGGCCGCGAGGCTCGTTTTCTCCCCGCCGTCGGCGCCTGCGCGAGCGGACACCGCGAACAGCATCAATCCCGCCGCGATACAAGTGACGCCGTTTCATCGTTTCCTCCTTCTGAAGACACATGATCGGGAGCCTCGGTGACAGCTCGAGGCGACGTCCAGTCCGCGCAGGTCCGGCTGACGCCGGACGCTGCGCACGAGGGTCCGGCCAACAGCCGGACACTCCCGACACGACACCCGAAAAGTGGCCTTAGTATACGCCCGCCAGCCAGGCGGCTCGATGCAATATGAGAGCGGAACAGGATGTGGGCGAGGGCCGCGGTCCGCAGCTCGGTGACACCGGCGGCTGCGGACCGTGGGAGCTGTAAGCCGTCAGCGCGCCTTGCAGACGAAGTTGGCAGCCTCGTCGGCGCTGCCGGTGCCTCGTACTGGGCCGTCTGCGGGTACGGGCACAGCGGGCGCGTGCGGTCCACCTTGCCGTCCTTCGTCACCCGCGACGCAATCAACTGCTCCGGGCGCCTTTCCGCCTTCGACCCACTGTTCGAGCGCGGTCACCATGTCGAACGTGTCCGGCACGTCGCCGCCCCCTGCAGTGCCTCATGCCGGGCACCATGAACAGACGATAGGCCGCCTGCACCTTGGCCAGCTCCGCCCATGGTGTCCACGACACTCTGTGTAGTTCACGCTCGCCCTGCGGCGAGATCTGCTGGTCGGCCCCACCCGTGATACTGAAGCAGCTTTCCGCCCCGATCGAAGAACGCCTTCGAGGTTCGGGTTGAGCGCGTTGATCAAGCCGTTGTCCATCTGGTCGGCCGTGCGGCATCCTTCTCGAAGTCGAAGCCTTGAAGTCCCAGCTGCGATCCCTGAAGACCACATACTTCGAAATGATCGACCGAGTGCCGAATCCCTGGTTCCCACGCAGTGGACCAGCCTGGCTCGCTTCCCGGATAGAGACCGCGTGACCGTCGCTTCGAGCTTCGACTCGTGGCGCTCGGCATAGACCTGCGCCGCGCGGATTCCACCTGCGGCGCCGTCAGGCACGTCGGACCGTCCGAGGCTTCGGAACAGGCGAGCACTTTCGGGTCGAACTTGCACTGCGTCGGAGTCTTCGATGACGCCGTCCTTGACGCCGTCGATCGCGTCGCACGCCTCGATCGCGCGCGGCGCGGATCACCTCGGGTACTTCGCCGCGCGGAATCACGCCTCGCCTCGTCCTTGTGAACGGCTTTCCAGACGCGCAGCGATTGCGCGCGCTCGTCCGGTCCAGTCGGATCGCGGGAGAACCAGCGATGATGCCGTTGAAATCCTCCGGGCATGCGCTGCGCCGCCACGAATCCGTGCCGCGCCGCCGGCCGAACAGCCGTTCCAGATACGAGAGAGCTTCGGCCGCTTCGCCGTAGAAGGCGGCGGTCGATCGCCTTCGCCTTCACGGTCATCTCGTGCTGCGGGCGATACGCGAAGTCGACGAGCTTCTCGGGATGCCCGAGCGCGAAGCTTGCGCCGCCGCCGACGTGTCCGGTGTCGGTGCCGGTCGTGGCGTAGCCGCGCCGCAGGGCCTCGCGCATCGCCGGGATACCTGATCGACCGCCCCAGCCGCCGTTGCCGACAGCCTGAAACTTGCCGTTCCAGCCCGGACGCCGGCAGCCACACTTCGATCTTGATGTCCGAGTCCGCCGATGGCGTCGAGCGTGGCCGCCACGCGGCAGAACGCGGGCAGATTCTTGAATGCCTGCGCAGAGGGCGGGCCTCCCCGGCTCGGCGTCGCCGGCCGTTGGCGTGAACGCGCCGGCCGCGACCGGCTGGGCCAGCAGTGACGGTCGCATTGGGCAGCTTCAACGAGGACAAGCTCTCCGCATGACGCTGCGGCGGCATTGGCGGTCTGCTCGCACATCACTGCAGCCGAGCAGAGCCGCACAGAGTCCGCCCACTAGGATCTTCATAGCATCCATCTCCTCTACACGTATACACGCGCACGCCGGGATTGGCTGATAAACGATGGCGATCGCTCAGACATCCGCTGCGCGCGCCTCGCGCGCGGCGGACAAACAGGCATGCCGGGGCTTCGGATGGAGCGCGCGCAGCAACGGACCCAGATGGTCGCCGCTGCGCGCCCATTCCTGTCCGCGGACGTGGCCGGGCGGCCGTCTACTTCTTGTCGGCGTCAGGGGTCGCGCCCGGGCGCAGACCCGCCGAGGAAGAGCCGGCGGCCGTCGTTGAAGGTGAAGTCCGGCCCACGGCGCTTGTTCGTGCCGTCGCTGGCCATATGCGCGTCGATGAGGAGCTCCGTGCCCACCGGGACGGAATTCTTCGTCACGCCCATGCGGATCAACTGGTTCGGGCTGCCGCCTTCGATCATCCACGTCGTGACCTTGCCGTCGGCGTCCTTGACGTCGACGTGGAACCACGAGTGCGGGTTGATCATTTCCCACTTCACCAGCGTGCCTTTGAGCTTCAGCGGCTTGTTCACGTCGAACTCCGCCGAAAGGCATGGTGCGCGCCGACGGCACGCCCACAACAGCATCCCCACGCCGACCACCATCGCCGCTAGCTTCGTTCGCATGTGGCATCCTCTCCTTATGTCCGACGACCGCCTGCACGCCGTGTCGGACCTCGACCGCCGCATCGTTAGTTCGATGCTCTTTTCGCCGCGGCTTCGGCGGCCCGCTTCTCCAGGGTGCGCGCGTTGGTCAGCATGTTCATGATCGAGTAGTTCCCCTCGTAGCACGCATGCTCGAAGAAGGCCCTTGCGGATCCATCCGCTCGAAGGGCACTTCGGCGGTAAAGGATCTGCGTCCAGGTCTTCGGGTCGTCGACCGTGAAGCGGTAGTCGGATCCGGTCGGGCGACACGCGCGTGAAGCGCTCCGTGATCTTCATGTCCTCGGCTGCGCCCGCTGATCGGTCTGCCCCGCCATCGATTCCCTGCGCTGCCGCCTGCGCGCGTCCGTTCGAGTTGCGCGTCTCGACGACGAGCGTATTGCCCTCCCAGTGCCCTCGCGAGCACGCCGACCCAGCTGCGCACCGATCCGAGGTGGGAACGGGCGGATTGTCCAGCGGGATGATGCGTGCGTCGTGCAACCGCTCGACCAGAATCGTCACGTAGCCGCGGCGCCTGGATGAGTCTGATAGTTCGCCAGATAGCCCGAGCTCATCGAGCGGCGGCGGAACCGCGGCCATCATGATGACACCGGGTGTCGATCTTGATGCCGTGCACCGAATCCAGGTTCGCCGCCGGTCAGATCTCGCTGGCGTTGAAGCCGGGCGGAGGCGTCCCGACGCGTCCGCGCCGTCGGCGATCGCCGTCATTGCTCTTCTTGCCCTCTTCATTCTGTGGCAGGGAGTTGCTTCCATCGGGAGGATCGATGATCAGCGCCGGTGCGGAGGTTGCGCGCGAACGGTGCCACTGGCTGCGCGCGAACCGAACTGCCCGTCGTCGTAGTGCACGTCGTGTCGGGTGGCCGGGCGCCGGTCTGTTCGTCTTCGCGCTTCGCCTTGGCCGCCGCCTCTATCTTGTCCATCTCCTCGGGCGTGTAGAACTCTTTCGTGACGCCAACCGGACCGCTGGAGCGGGATGTAGGTGGAGTTCGTCCAGTAACCCTGCAGATATCCGGCTGGCCGTCCGCCGTCTTCGGGCGGCACGTACGCCTTGGCGGGCGAGCCATCGGCTTCGGCGGCGGGCGCCTTGGCCGCGCCCGCAGGGACGGTCCGAGCGGCGAGACCGTCATCAGTACCGCCAGACACCCAGTGAGACTGAGAGATCGACGCGCCATCAGCGAGATCTCCTTTACCAGCCATACGAGCGCGCCTCTATGATCTACGACCTGTCGACCATGCCTGTCGACGTCTCCCTTTGCAGCCAGCCTTGCTGGTGCCCGGCTTGCGAAGATGGCCGTACCGCGTCCTCCGCAAACTCGATGCAGCGATACTCGACGAGCTCCAGATTCCGCTCCACGCGCCGGTAGAGCGGCATGCTCATCTTCCAGGGCCGCGTGAACACCTTGGGATCTTCGACCGTCACTTCGTAGTAGCAGCGTGTCGGCGCTGCGCGGCGTGATGCGCTCGACCGTGTGCAGCGCGTCGCTGTGGTAATTGCCCGCGCGGTCGAACCACGTCGTATCCAGGTAGCCCTTCGTGTCGATGACCAGCGTGTCGCCGTCCCACCGCCCGTGCGACCAGCCCATCCAGCTGTCGGCCGGCGCCTCGATCTGATCCGCTTTGTCCATGTAGACCGTGCGCACGGCGCCCGCAAACTCATGAAAACATCATGACGTGCTTCGGGTTCTGCATGATCTGAAACGGATACGGCATGTACATGGCGCGCGGCACGCCTGGCAGATAGCACTTGACCTCGGGATCGAGCTTCAGCCGGTTGTTGAAATTCTCGTTCCTCTTCGCCAGCGCCTCGGGGCGATACGGCAGATCGCCTTCGACCACACCCATTCCGCCCGGGATCGAATGCGCCGCCCCCAGTTGCTCGTTCAGCACGCCGGGCGCCGCCGAGTGCGCTTCGATGTTCCAGTGGGCCGAGTTGATCGCCTGCCAGATCCCGTTCAGATTGGCTTTGCCGTCTGCCGTCCGCGGAGCTCGATAGGCCGGTCCTTGACCACTGACCGTCGCCACGGCCAGGCCGAAGCTGGCCGCGATCATCATCACCCGTGCATGCCGGTTCCGCATCGGCGCGACTCCTCTGTGAAAGATCTTTATCTTGTTGTGGAAATACGTGGTTCCACGGGGAAAATATCGCTTTAAATCCGATCGATGTCAATAGGGTTCCGGGCAGCTCGAGCCGAGCAGCAGGCCCCCTCGTGCGAACCAGGCCGAAGGCCCGTGCGCCCGCGATATACTGCTCGTTCAGAATGAAATTACTTTCGATCCTGGCCGCCTTCGCCTTTGCTTTCTCCCTTGCGATCCCGTGTCATCCGCCGGACAAACCGGGACGCTTCGAGGTGTCGCCCGATCATCCCGCCATCAGATATTCCACAGCAGAAACGACAGACGTGGTGGCCGCGCTGAATCGCCGCCTCCAGGCGGGAGAGCTTCAACTTGCCTTCGATGGGCCGCGCGGCTATCTCAAGTCGGTCCTGGACGCGCTGGACATACCCGGTGGCGTCTACGACTCTGGTGTTTTCCGAGACAAGTCTTCAGCATGAACTCATCACCGCGGCAAACCCGCGGGCCCTGTATTTCAACGATCAGCTGGCCGTGGGATGGGTGAGAGGCGCGGATTCATTGGAGCTCGCCGCACACGATCGGCAGCAGGGCGTTGTCTTCTTATCACCCTCGATCAAAAAGCCCGCCGCCAAGCCGCAGTTCACGCGCAGCCAGCGGTGCCTGGGTGTCACCAGAACAGCTTCACGGGCAACGTGCCCGGCACGGTCGTCATGAGCATGCTGCCGCTGTCCGACAACCTGAATGATGTACGCGAGGGGCTGGGTGCGTCGACCATCGAACCCCGATTGAGGACCGGTGGGGCGGATGGTATGTCACCGGCGCGAAAGGTGCCGCGAGCGCATCTCGGAAATGTGCCGGTCTACCACGTCGAGCGCTCATACACGAGGCTGGCGGTGGCCCCCGCGCTGACCTCGGTGTCCGGCAAGTTCGATACGACCAGGTAGCTGATCGTCCCACAGCGATGTGGTCGCGCTGCTCGTCCTCAACCATCAGGTCCACATGACGAACCTGCTGACACGCCTCGGATGGGAGGCGAGAATTGCGGGGATCTCCAGAACCCTGCCGGGGGAGCGCGCGTCCGGGAGACCGCCCGGGAGCTCGTGGACTATCTTCTCTTCGTCGACGAAGCGCCGTTGTCTGCCGCCGTCAGCGGGGCCTCGGGCTTCGCGGAGCAGTTCCCGGCCGCCGGTCCCCGCGACAAGAAGGGGGCGATCGCTGCGCCAGCTCGATCTCGAGCACCGGCTGTTCCTGTATCCCTGCAGCTACCATGATTTACACGCCCGCGTTCGACGCGCCTGCCGGTCGCCGCAAGAGAGGCCGTCTACGCACGCCTGTGGGAGGTGCTGTCGGGGCGCGACAAAGACACAGAGTTACGATCGACTCTCCGCAGCCGATCGTCAGGCGATCGTCGAGATCCTCCGCGACACGAAGCCGGGCCTGCCGGATTACTTCACGCCGCTGCCGCGGTGATCACGCTCCAGCCCGAACGCGTCATCACGTCTGCGCGCGCGCCGACTTCAGCGTGCAGATTTCTTTGTTCAGCGCGCAGATTTCTTGACGCTTCGGTCAGCCTTCGTGCGACTCGTCCATTACAACACGGCGACTCGAGACTGGCACTCGACTTGCTGTGGAGACGATTAACTTCCTCGTCCCGCACCCTGCGGGGCGGAAATCATCTACACCTATGCAGCGGGAGGCACACTGTGGCCTCCCGCCTGCCAACTCCGAACCACGGCTACCCACCAGGCCAGATATAAGGCGTGGCACGGGCAGGAGAGGCCGTCGCGCGCGCTCGTGCATCGCAATACAGATTTACTGGGGGATCAACGGACACACGGTAACCACGAAGACACGAAGCTCGCGAAGAAACGCCACGAAAATCGCTTCGTGTTCTTCGCGCTCTTCGTGGTTTATTCGCTTGGTCCGGGAAGACACTAAAGTCCCCACTACATCTTGCAACGCGAAGGACGCTAACGCGCCGTGCGCGTGGCTCTCCAGCTGTCGCTTCTACTCCCCGACTTCACCGTGCCCTCGATGGTGTCGCCATTCACGCGGCCGGAATACTCGGCGCCAGCCACCGTGAAGCTGATTTGGTCTCCGCGCAGACGTCCGCCGGCGATGAGATCCGCTGCGGCCGCCTTCGGTCAGGAGTACCGCTCAGCATCTGAAACTGCTGCTTCAGCGTGAGCTCTCCCTGCGGGCTTTGCCACGTGCCTTCCACCTTGGCCGGCACGATCCAGAGCAGGGCCGTGCACCACGTGGTGCAATCGGTGGTGATGGTTTGCTGATCGTCCGGGTTCCAGTCCTGAAGCCCGAACGTGTTCCCGACGATGCGCGCGCCCAGGTTTCAGGCCGAACATCTTGGCCTGCAGCTTCATCATGTTGTCGGGCAGGAGGAACAAGGCCAGCACGGTGGCCTGCGAGAAATCCGCCTCGAACATGTCGCCCTCGACGAACGACGCTTTGTCGCTGACGCCTTCTTTGCGGCGGTGCGCCTCGACAACTCCACCATCGCCGGGTTGAATTCGAAGCCCACCGCCCGCGCGCCGCGTCTGGCGGCGGCGATGATGTTACCGCCCGTCGCCGGAGCCGAGATCGACGACGTAGTCCTGCGGCGTGACGCTCGCCATGTCCAGCATCCGCTCGACCAGCGCCTGCGGCGTCGGCACCCACACGACGTCCTTGCCGGGCTGGCCGACCTCGGGCCGGAACTCGCCAGTCAACCTGCGCGTCAGCCGCGCCGGCGGCCACCGCCGCGAAACAGATTGCCACCAACGCCCGCACCGCCGATCGCTTCAAGTTCACGTTCCCTCTCCTGGCTGAAAATAATTCGTGAGTCTAGCCTATCAACGCCCAGCCGATCGAGTGAAGGTTGGCGGCTGAGTTAGCCCCTCGATCAGGGCTCGCATGCTTGCTCCCCGTCGTGAGCGGGATATACTCCGGCGCCTCCTCATTTCGGGCGAGATTTCCGCCGTTCCAACGTGCGGATCACATCATACGAATGCCGCCATCGCCTCTAATGCCCGGTTCCTCGTCTCATTCCGCCAGCCTCGTCGATCTGCTCGATCAGGTGCTCGACAAAGGCCTGGTCGTGGCGGGCGACATCAAAGTATCGCTGGCGGAAGTCGAGCTGCTGACGATTCGCATCCGCCTGCTGATCTGCTCGATCGACAAGGCCGAGCAGATCGGACTCGACTGGTGGAAGCACGACAGGAACCTGTCGTCGGGGCGACTCAGTCATCTGCCACGCGAGAACGAGGAGTTGAAGAAGCGGATCCGCCTGCTGGAACGGAAGATTGCATCACGCGCCGGCCCGCGACGCCGCGGGGCGCGGGCGGCGGCGCAATGCCACGCCCGGATAGGGCGCGCGATGGGAAGGATACAAGGAGGGCAGGATGCCAATTGAACGGGCCTCAGGGGGCTCGAGTCTCGTCGATGTGCTCGACCGCGTGCTCGACAAAGGGCATTGTCATCGACGCCTGGGTACGCGTGTCGCTCGTGGGAATCGACCTGATCACCGTTGAAGCCCGCGTGGTCGTCGCGTCGATCGATACATACCTCAAGTATGCCGAGGCGGTCAGCGCCTCGCGTCCGATCTCGCGACCGCGCCCCATCGAAGGGCGCTCATACGACGAAGCTCATGTCGGAGAATGCCTCGCTGCGGTCACAGCTTGGCCCGCGCGCCGCATCCGAAAAGCGGTCGGGACGCGCAAACGGACCTCCACTCCGGCCTGACTAACTGCCCATGGGGTCGGCTTCCGCTACAGGCGCCACGCGTCGTCGCTGCGACGGCCAAGCTGGAACTGCTTGAAGCCGATGCTCGGCGCCGACGACGTGGTGGGGTGCGTGGAGCAGGCGCTGGCGTGGCTGGCCGAACATGCCGGCGTCACGCACGCGATTTGCGCCTCGCCGATGTCGAACAGGGCGAGCTGATCGCGGTGGGCGGCCACCGTGTCACGCCGGCGCAGATCGAAAAGGTGGCTGCCGGGCTGGGCGACACGGCGGACCCGTGGATTCAGGCGATGGGATCGCGCATGCCGCGATTCTTTCGGAAGCCGGTCCGAGGAGAAACAGCGATCGCGCCCGGGCGGAGCACCCGTTCGGCCGCTCGGGGTATTGGGCGGTCCCGCTCGGAACGTCGAACATGGCGGACCGTCCCGCCGAGGGCTGTGCTGCTGGTCGTCGGCGGGGAGCCGACGGCCGATCCTCGACATGGGCGGCCGACGTTCTGGCCAAGCGGCTGCGCAAGCGTTCGTGCCCGTCAGACGCAGGCCGAAGGCGAGAGCCAGCTGCACCGGGAACGTTCGCTGCTCGCACGCCATCATCAACGCCGTCGGCGATCCACTGCTCGCTGACCAATTCCGCAGGGGCGCCTGCTCGATCGCCAACGCGCCGCGCCGAAGTGTTGTTTTCGAACGCCGGCGGGACAGAGCGAAGGCCGGCGCCGGGCGGTCGAGCTCAACAACATGTTCCTCTCGGCGGCGCTCTGGCGGATTGCCGTGGGCAGCGCCGAGGTCACGCCGCAGGAGCTGCTCGCTCGTCGATCCCGTGCGACGGATCGGATCTGCTCTTCGAGCTGCTCGGCACCGTGGTGCACGATCCCGCGAGAGGCACCGGCATCGTGTCGGTGCTGCGCAACGTCACCGACCTGCAGCCGGGCCACCGAGGAGCTGTCGGAGAACTACCGCCGGATCCGGCTGGCTGAAGCCGAGGTGCGGCCGAACGCGATCGCCTCGACTTGATCATCGATTCGGTCGCGGATCCGATCATGGTGTCGGACGACGCCGGCAAGATGACGCTGATGAACGCGCCGGCCGAGCGGCTGTTCAACGGGCGCGCCAGGCGGCGACGAAGCGGCGCAGCCGCCGCGTTCGGACCAACGACGCGCATTTTTCGTCGTTCATCTCCGGCCTGCTGTCGGAAGGGACGGCGAAGTCCGCCGCCGCGGCGAAATGTCGTTGACCGACGTCGTCAGCGGCGCGGTCGCTGCCGGTCGAGGCCATCGCCGGCAAGGTGCTGTCGGAGTTCGGCGAGCTCGATCGCCGTCGTGACGATCCTGCACGACCGATCGGAAGCGCTCGAGCGGGCGCGGCTCTACGAACAGGTCAAGCGCGCCTCCGGCGAGCTCGAGGCGAAGGTCGTCGCGGCCACTGCCGAACTGGCACGGCAGAACGAGCTGCTGCGCCATCAGGCGGTGGAGCTCGAGCAGGCGTCCGCGCTGAAGTCGCAGTTCCTGGCGAACATGTCCCACGAGTTCCGGACGCCGCTCAACGCCATTCTCGGGCTACGCGAGCATCCTGCTGCAGGGCATCTCCGGCGACGCTGACGCCTGGCCAGCGGAAGGCGCTCGACCGGATCGCGTCGAACGGCCGGCACCTGGTCGGCATCATCAGTGAAATCCTCGACCTGTCGCGGATCGAAGCCGGCCGCATGCCGCTCCAGGTCTCCACGCTTCGCGCTGCCAGCAGCTCATCGAGGAAGTCGCTGGCCGAAATGGAGCCGATCATCGCGCGCTCGAAGCTCGACGCGTCACCAGCCACGTGTCGGCCGGACATGGGGCCCATCTCGTGAGCGACCGGCAGAAGATCAAGCAGATCGTGCTGAACCTCCTGAGCAACGCCCTGAAGTTCACCCGCGAGGGTTCGGTCACGATTCGCGTCGCGCGCGGCGACGCCGACGATCGGTGGCGATCGCGATCGCCGACACCGGCATCGGCATCGACCCGGCGCGATCGCGACAAGATTTTCGAAGACTTCCAGCAGGTGGACAGCTCGGTCGCCCGGCCCTACGGCGGCACGGGTCTCGGTCTGTCGATCTGCCGCCGCCTGGCGCACGATGCTCGGCGGACGGCTCGACATGGAGAGCGAGGTCGGCCGCGGCTCGACGTTCACGCTCGTCGTGGCATCACGGCTTGCACAAATGACTGACAAGACGACACGCCGCTGACGACGTCCGCTCGTGCTCGTCGTCGACGACTTTCATGGACGCCCGCGAGATGTACGCGGAGATACTCTGACGTTCTCGGGCTTCCGCGTCGCCGAGGCGGCCAACGGCGTCGAGGCGGTCAACAAGGCCATCGAGCTGTCGCCGCAACATCATCCTGATGGACCTGTCGATGCCGGGCATGGACGGATGGGAGGCGACGCGGCGCCTCAAGGCCGATCGGCGCACGCAGGCACATTCCGATCATCGCGCTGACCGGGCACGCGCTGACTGGCGTTCTCGACAGAGCGCCAAGACGCCGGATGTGACGCGTTCGTCACCAAGCCCTGCCTGCCGGACGCCGTCGTCGGCGAGGTGCGACGCGCCTGCTCGAAGGTGTCCAGAACGCGGACGCGACCGTCGAGAGGATCCTCGCATGCCTAAGCCTTCGAGAGTATGCGCCGCAAGTCTCGCGCGCGAGCAGAGAAGCGCTCGGCCACACGCGGAACGGCGCCGCCGCGGGCGCGCGGCAGCAGCGTGCCACGCAGCGGTCAACCGTCGCGCAAGAACCCGGCGCGCACCGTCGCGATGGCGGGACAGCCGCCGGCACGGGGCCGGTATGTATGCTGCGTCATCCAGGTCGAACAAGCCCCTGCAGTTCGGGCTAGAGCACCATCGCCGGCGAGGTCGGCGGCGTCCACACCGTCAACTACAAGGATCTCGCGGCCGTCGTGTCGGACGTGCCCATCGGCCCGCTCGACTCGACGCGCGAGAACGTGCTGGCGCACGAGCACGTCAACGAGACGGTCATGCAGCGATCACACGGTGATCCCGATGTCGTTCGGCACCATCTTCAAGACGCGCGACGACGTCGCTCGAGCTGCTGCGGTCGGCCTACGACGCCTTCGGCGACGTCCTGTCGAAGATGCAGAACAAGCTGGAGTTCGGCCTGAAGGTCCTGTGGGACCGCGACGCGGTGATTGCCGAGATCGAAGAAGAGGACGAGGACATCCGCCGGCTGAGGAGCGAGATCGCCTCGCAGAAGGGCTCGACGTACTTCGCCCGCATGCAGTACGGACGCCTGCATCGAAGCGGCGCTGCAGAGCCGGTCGGAGCGCTACGTGTCGGGATCCTCGAGGACCTGCGCGCGTCGGCGGTCGCGGCCCGCATCAACAAGCCGATCGGCGACAAGATGATCCTGAACGGCGCGTTCCTCGTGTCGAGGGACAGCGAGGCGCGCGTTCGATCAGCGCGCGTCAAGCAGGTGGCCGCCCAGCACGAGAAGCTGACGTTCAAGTACCTGGGCCCGTGGCCGCCGTACAACTTCGTCAACATCCGCCTCGAAGCTCGAGACGGGCATAGGCGGCCGGCAGTCCGCGCAGTACCTGCACGTGTTCATCCTCGACTCTCTGCTGATCGACGGCCTCGGGTTCGTGCTCGACAAGGTCCGCGAACGCGGCCGATGCCGGAGATGGACGACGAGAGCTCGTCTGCGCGAGATCCTGCTCGACGGGCAGACGCGGCTCGAGGCGGGCGAGTTGATCGGAAGGCCGAATACGCGTCGACCTCGAGCGCGACGTCCTCCAAGCACTCGGCGCGGCGCGCCGGCGAACGGGAGACGCGGACGCCGATTCGGCGGCCGGCTACAGAGTGACAGGCGCGGACGTGGACGTGCACTTCTCGGATGACGACGAGCCGCGCTGACCGTCCGGCCGTGCGCCGCTGCCCGCGCGCGTCGCGCGGATCGGGCGCAACCGCCACATACGTCTGCTGCGCCGTGCAGGCCTCCGCACACCCAGCGTCGCGCGGGCCACCATCCGGCCTGCCGGGCCTCGGCAAGCACGCGGCTCGCTCGATGCCGGAGAGGGCCTCTGGATCGTCGTCGGCGAGCGCGCCGCTGCCCCGGTGCGGCGAGGCCTCGATTCACCGCGGCCTGCACGATCTCGACTGGGTGTCACGTGCGCCATCGCGCACGAAGTCCGTGGTGGAGCGCTTTGTCCGGCGCGCAGGCCGTCGTGCCGATGAAGCTCTTCACGATCTTCGAGAGCGACGAGCGGGCCCTGGCCGCACGATCGCGGCAGCATCGCCGGCAGCTCGATCGAATCATCCGCCGCGTCGCCGGGCGCTGCGAATGGGGCGTGCGCATCAGGCTCGCGAGTTCACCCGCGCCTCAACGACGGGGCCCGAGCGGCGACGAGCGGCACCGGCTACCTGGCGGCGAAGAAGCAAGCACGGGACACCGCCCTGTGATCAGACGCACGCGGGGCAGTCTCGCGCCAACGCGGCGTTTGCGACGCTTGCGCTCGAAGGCGGCCGAAGCCGAGCGTCATTCTCCGCTGCCGGAAGGGCAGGCGCGCTCGCGCCTCCTGCTCGATGCCGCCTTTCTGGTCGACACCGACGCCGGGTGGAACCGTTTCGGGCCGTGCCGCCCGCCGGCTGACGCGCGAGCTGAGAAGGCGAAGGCTTCGGCCTCGAGTTGACGGGACCCTGGCCGCCCTATAGCTTCATCGAGTCGTGAACACGTGAGGCCAGCAACGCCGGCGGCGAGCCCACGCCGGACACCGTGGAGTCTCCGACGACCAGAGATCCTCGAGCACGCCGATGCGTCGCTTGCTCGAGCTGGTCGACCATGTGTTGAACAAGGGCGTGGTGCTCTCCGGCGAGGTCACACCTCGGTCTGGCGGGCATCGACCTGATCTACGTGCGCCTCCTGGCTCTGATATGCGCGGCGGATCGCGTATCCGGCGGGCAGGCCGGCCACGCCACCGAAGCGACGTATCGCCATCCACGACCTGAAGGCGCTCACTGGAAACCTGAAGTCTCAGGCTCAAGGCTTTCAAGTTTCAGAGATGATGAAATCAAGGAAACCTGAAAGCCCGAAACCTGAAGTCTGATCAGAGCTTCAGACTTGAGACTTCAGACTTGCAAGTGATCTAGTGGATGCCTTTGTGTATATCGCGATCGTCAGACGTCCGGGTCCGCGCCCGCTCCCGTTCATCGGGCGCCGGCGTCACGGGACTGCGGGCGGTGAACGGTGGCGGCGCGGTCGCGATTGTCGCCGACTGCGACGAGAAGCCGTCGCCGACGATGAGCGCGCTTCGGAAACACGACGCGGTCGTCCGCCGGATCGCTCGAGCTGTTCCGGCCATTCTGCCGCGTCAGGTTCGGCACCGTCGTCGATACAGATCGCTCGCTGACCGGCGCTGCTGGAGGCCTGGTCCGCCGAGTTGCGAACCGGCGCTCGGCCATCGTCGAACGGCGCGAGCAGATGACGCTGAGGCTTTTTGGCAGCGGGGCCGCCGTCGCCCGAGGCGTCTCCGCCGCGCTCACTCGCGAACCGGACGCGGGCGACCGTCCGGGGACAGATACCTGGGCCGGCTCGCCACGCGCCCTGAGCGCGCGCGCCGGTCGGCGCCCGAGCTCGGATCGCTCAGCGCGGCGCTCGCCCACATCGTCACCGCCGAACGCATCTCGCGCCACGACGCGGGACCACTGCTCCTGACGGCCTACCACCTCATCCCGCGCGGCAAGGCACGCGCGTATCGCGCCGTCCGTGAAACGCCGCGCGGCCGCGCTGGGGCTTCGCGCGATTGCCAGCGGACCCTGGCCACCGTATGCCTTCGTTCCCGAGACCACCAGCCATGAAGCGCCGGCCCGCACGAGGCGATCTCGCCACACCGGCCCGCCCGACACGCAAGGCCACCCGCGCGGCGACGGGCGGCGAAGACGTCGAATGCCCTCGTGCTGCAGCCGGACGAGATCGATGATGCCCTGCGCAGCGAGCTGGAGCGAAGCGTCCCGGCAGAGTCGGCCCGGCGAAATGGAATGCCCATCCGGAGGATGCGCAGCGGGCCGTGGCAAAGCTCGTGCTGACGCTGATGGAGTTCCTGCGAAAGCTGCTCGAGCGCCAGGCCATCCGGCGGATGGAGCGCCGCACCCTGACCCCGGCCGAAGTCGAAGCGGTCGGCGTCGCGCTCATGCGGCTCGAAGAAACCATTCGCCAGATTGGCGAGCGCTTCGGATTGACCCCGGAGGACCTCAACCTCGACCTCGGTCCGCTCGGACGTCTCACCTGACGCTCTGTAAGTCCAAGCCTGGCTCCAAGTCTGAAGTCTCAAGTCTGCCCAAGTCGCAGCCTCGTGTTCAGCGCTCGACTTCCTCGCTGCCGTCGCCGAGCACATATAAGTGGCGCGCGTTTCGGCGGCGGTCGACACAACACCTGCACATCACAACAGGAGTTCTTTATGAAACCCGTTATGGCTCGCCTTTCTCGCGGCGGCTGCCCTGACGGCCTGCGCGCAACCGAGTCCGGAACGGCAGGTCATCGACGACTGCGGCCGCGGCGCTCGGCGGCCGCGACAAGCGTGCTCGCCGTCAAGACGCTGGTGATCGAGGGTGAAGGCATCAACGGCAACCTGGGGCAGGACGTGACGCCCGAGGCAGCCGTCGCAGACCTTCAGCGTCACCGTTCAGGCGCGCCGTCGACGTGGCCGGCGCGACGCGCGCGGACCGAGCAGACGCGCACGCCGAACTTCCCGTACTTCCAGGGCCAGGCGCCGCAGAAGCAGGCACTGGGCGTCGACGGCGACGTCGGCTACAACGTCGCCGGCACGGCAGCGCCACGCGCATCTCGAATGCGGCGGCCACAGGATCGGCGCATGGAGATCTACTCATCACCCGCTCACCATCGTGCGGGCGGCGCTCGATCCGGCGGCGAAGCTCGCAAACCCCCGCACCCAGGACAACCAGCGCGTCGTCGACGTCACGACGGCCGAACGGCCTGGCTCTTCACGCTGGCGATCGATGCGCACGAGCAGGCTGCCGACGCGCGTCGTGTCGATGTCCGACAACACGAACCTGGGCGACGTCGCCATCGAGACCAGCTTCGCGGACTATCAGGACGCCGGCGGCCTGAAGCTGCCGGCGCGCCTGACGACGAAGACCGACAAGTACACGACCGCCGAGATCCGCGTGACCAGGCAGACGGTCGACGGCGATGACCGGCGATCTCGCGGCGCCCGCCGGCTGCCGCGTCGGCGGCGGCCGGTCACCGGCGCCGCCGCCGTGCCACCGTCGACGGTGGAAGAAGTGGCGAAAGGGATCTGGTTCCTCGCCGGCCAGTCGCACCACAGCGTGCTCGTCGAGTTCAGCGATCACCTGATGCTGATCGAGGCGCCGCAGAACGACACCCGGACGCTCGCGGTCATCGCCAAAGCCAAGCGAGCTGCGCCCGGGCAAGCCGCTGACCGTCGTCGTCAACAGCCACCACCACTTCGATCATTCAGGCGGGATCCGGGCCGCCGTGGCGGAGGGCTCACGGTCGCCGCCCAGAAGGCCAGCGGGCCGTTCTTCACGGATGCCATGCAGCGGTCCGCACACGATTGCGCCGGACGCGCTCGCCGCGGCACACCCGGCCGCTGAAACTGCAGATGATCGACGACGAGGCCGTTTTCACCGACGGCAGCGATGACCGTGAACGTGACCACATCGTCGGCAGCCCGCACGCCGACACGCTGCTGATGGCTTACTTCCCCAGGGAGCGGATCCTCGTCGAAGCGGACGTGTTCAACCCCGGCGCGGCCGTCAACCAGTTCGCGGCCAATCTGCTGGAGAACATCAAGAAGCGCAACCTGCGCGTCGACCGCATCCTGCCGCTCCACGGCAAGATCGCTCCCTACAGCGAGCTCGTGAAGACGGTACAGGCAGTGACGACGAATTGAGACTACGCGAAACCTGAAAGATCTGAAGTCCCAAGTCTGAAGTCTGATCAGGGTTTCAGGCTTCAGTGCTCTAGGCACTTCTCGAGGCACGTTGCAGAGCTGCGGGTGTAGTGTAGTGCGTGGACCTTCAGGTCCCGCTGGGCCGGGCAGGACCTGAAGGCCTGCACCTTACTATCTTGCAACGCTCTTGGGCAACGGGCTTCAGGCTTCAGGCTTCGGGCTTTCAGATTCTCAGGAATTTCACGGCTGTACCAGTCGCGTAGCAGCCTGCGATCGGTTCACGAAAGCTACTCACTTGCCGTCGACGAGCGCGGGCGACGCCAACACGCCCGCGTTCAGACGGTTCACGCGCAGGAGCTCGAACGTCGACTGCCCGCGCCGACGACGAAGGTTTCGCCCTCGTCGTTGGTGAAGAAGATCTTCCGCGTCGGCCGCACACCGGCGAGGCCGAAAACCCCTCGCGCGCGGCCTGCCCGAGGCGGCCCTGCCACATCACCTTCCCCGTCGTCGCCTCCAGCGATGTCGCGATGCTCGTCATGTCGTTCACGAGGTAGAGATAGTCGCCCGAGCAGCAGCGGCGAGGGGCACGAACGGCGAGCCTCTCGGACTCTGCCAGGCGACATATGCGTGTTGGTGACGTCGCCTTTGCCGCCCGGGCGAATCGCGAGCGTCGGACCGGCGCGTCCCGGACGAGCAGAATACGAGGCCGTGGCCGACGACGGGCGTGGGGATCACTTCGTGCGTGCGTTGCCGCCGCAGGTCCACAGCTCGCGACCGGTGTCGGGGTCGTATGGCGTGCACGCGCTGCTGGCTGCTCACGATGATCTCGTCGTGATCGCCCGTCTGGACGGCGATCCGGCGTGCCCCATCCGGTCGTCTCCTGCCGCGCGGTGCGCCACAACGTGCGGCCGGATCGCGGTCAAACGCCGCGACGAAACGCCGCTGCCGCCGCTGTGATCCTGAAAGAGAATCAGCCGGTCCTTGTAGAGAAGCGGAGAACCAGCGGTGCCGTGATGAGCGCTGATCGCGCCGAGCGACTGGTGCCAGACAATGCGGCCCTCGAAATCGACCGCGAGGAGTCCCTTTGCTGCCGAACGACGCGTACACGCAGAACGCCGTCCGTCGCCGGCGTCGCCGACGCCTGGCTGTTCTTCGGGTGGAGGTAGCCGCGCGTGCGATCGGGCGGCGAACGCCTCCCAGAGCATCTTGCCGTCCGAGCGGCGGAAACACAGCACCGAAACCCGTCCGTCGTGTACGCCGTCGTGAGAAACAGGCGGTCGGCCCAGACGATGCGGCGACGAGTGGCCGCGGCCGGACACCGGTGTCTTCCACAACACGTTCTCGGTATCCGACCACCGGTCCGGATAGCCGGTCCCACAGCGAGCCCCTGCCCCGACGGGCCGCGCCAGCGTGGCCAGTGCCGGTTGGCATCGCCGGACGGAACCACCATGGCCGACGGCGCGTTCGAGTCGTCGTTTGCGCCTCGACGTCGCCTCGAGGCGCGCTGATCGCGGCCATCGCCAGGGCGACACCGAGGATCAGCGCTCGACATGTGCAATCGCATCGGTTCCCTCCGTACAAAGTATCAGCTCTCGGCTTGGGTCGGTAGTCTCACAGTCGGCAGCCAGGTCGGCATTCACGTGGCAGTTCACAGTCGTCCGCTACTAGCAAAGCGTGCACGTGATCGGCTACCTGAAGCCGGACGCATATGCGATATCGGCCAACAGTCACTGTGAATAGTCAGCCGAACAGGCGCAATGAGCGAGCTACGCGACTTACTGTGCTGCAACCGTGACTTCAACCATAGGCGATCGCGCGCAAGGCACCTCGACGCGTAGAGCCGCGATCCAGAACAATTCGTGAAATTGTGAGCAGCGCCGGAGCGCGCATGACCCAGAAGGGTCACGACTCACGGTCGATGGTCAGCGTATGCTCGCGTGGAGGTCCTGAAACAGCGCCCATTCCGCCAGGCAGCAGAGTTGCCTCACGCGTTGCCTCGACGCGCATCGAAGCCGTGCCTCCCAGCGTCGCAGTCAGTTCGATCGGGACGTCATCTGACGCGATTCGCCTCGCAGGGCCGCCGGCAGGCCGGCGAGAATCGGAGAAGACCTGGCATGCGCGCAATCAGTCGCACTGACGGCGATCGGCTGGTTGACCGCGGCGATGTCGGCGGTGGATGGCCTGGACGTCCGCGGCAGCGTTCGCGCGCGACGGCCGGCCTCAACCGAACACGGTCGTCTGGCTGGAGGCGCCGCACGCCAGCCCTTCGCCATCGGCGGCGAAGATCGTCCTCAGATCAGCGGAACCTGAACTTCTACCCACGCGTTCTCGCGGTGCGTGTCGGCACGACCGTGGATTTTCCCAACAACGATCGCGTGTTCCACAACGTGTTCTCGTTTCGCGACGGGAAGCGATTCGACCTGGGCATGTATCCGATCGGCGCGCTCCGGCGTGTGACATTCGACAAAGCCTGGCTGAGCCGGCTTTTCTGCAACATCCACCCCAACATGGCCGCCTACGTGATGGCCGTGGACACGCCGCACTTCGGCGTGGCCGACGGGCAGGGCGCGTTCACCATTCCGGCGGTCCCGCCGGCGACCTACGCACGCTCACACCTGGCGGCCCGGAGGGCGATCTCGGCGGGCACCTTCAACGTCGATCGCGACAAGCGGTTCGAGATCGAGAGCCATGAGGACGGCGGCGGCTCTCGGTCGTCGCCCTGACGGCGTGCGGTTCCTCGAGTCCGGCGCTGGCCCAGCCGGTCGTTGTTGAAGCGGACCTCACCGGCGGCTACACGAGCGACCACGCGGGCGCGCTCGCCGCGCAGGTGCGCGCATTCGGCGACATACCGCTCGGCCTTCGCGTCCTCGCAGAAGCCGCGTGGGCCGCACGGAGCGAGACCGACGAGAGCACTGGATGCGTTCGGCGCGGCGTACCCGTACGGCAACCGCATCCAGATCATCGAGGCGTATGCCGAGCGTCTGTTTCATCCGGGACCGGCCTTCGCCGGATTCCGCGCAGGGCGATACCGGACACCGTTCGGGATCTATACGCGCGGAGCGACTATGCATACTCGGGGTTTCTCCGCGCGCCGCTGATTCGATACGACGGATACTTCGCGCTCTCCAACAGCTTTCTGGAGCACGGCGCGGAGCTGATTGCCGGCATTCCGCAGCTTATGCGTCGAAACGAAGCCTCAGCGCGCCAGCCGATGTTGGCGGCGCCACACTGGCGAGTCGGGCGTCGACACCGTCACCCGCCTTCAGGGGTGCGGTACGGCCTCGGATTGTTGGCGTCAGCCATATCCGCACGCAGCCGTACTCATCCCGAACAGTTCGCGCAGGGCCGATCCGTGTTCACCGGCGTCGATCTCCGCTGGACCGCAGGTGGCGTGCAGGTCGAGTGGCGAGTGGCTCACCGGCCGGCCGTTCGACGGAACCTCGACGCACCGGGTGGCACGCCGACGTGATGGTGCACCGTCCGGTCATGGGTCCGGTCACGGCCGTCTGGCGCTCCGAGCAGCTCGACTACGACGCGTCCGCGCCGTTCGCGCGATGCGGCGCGGCGACATACCGCCGGCGCCCGCGTGCGTCTGCTTCGGAATCTCAGCGCGCAGGTCAACGTCCTTCATCAGAGCGGCGACTCTGACCGACGCGTATAGCCACTGCCCTCGACGGGGCCCTGACCTACTCAATCAGGCTTCGCCTAGAGGCGCGTGCCCTACCACATCCCCGGCCCTCGAGTCTCGATACCGTGGCACCGCCGCATGGAAGCACGGGTCGTGGTGGGCGTGAGCGCGTTCGTCGGCCTGTCGCTCGCGCTCATGCTGACCGTCACCACGCGCGCGGTGACGAGTCGATCGCTCGAGCGCGCCTCGGGCGACCTCGACGCCGCACGGACGGCGTTCGCGCGGCTCGTCGCGAACCGGGCGGCGTTTGCGTCCGCGCAGACGCGGCTGATTGCGGCGCTCCCGGTGTTTCGAGCACACATGAGCGATGTCCGGCTGGCGGCAGACATCGCCACGCATCGACGCCATGGCGAACGACTACCGCCGGCAACTCAAGGCGCAGTTCTGCATCGTCACCGACGGCGCCGGCCGCTGGCTGGAAGCCCCGGCTGGCCCGCAGGGGAGAAATCGCCACCGTCGATACGAGCGCGGGATCGACCGGGCGGTCAGCGGTGCTTCCGGAGCAAGCCATCGTGGCCGTCCGCCAGCAGCTGTTCCTCGTGATTTTCGAGCCCGCGCGGTTTGGCGAGGAAACGCTCGGCACACTCACGCATTGGTTACGCGCTCGACGACGGAGTCGCGAAGGAGACTCGCGGAGCTCACGCGTTCAGAGGTCAACCTGACACGGCGAGCGGCGCCATCTCGGGCAGCAGCCTGCCGCGAGGCAGCGCGTGGGGAGCTTCGCGAACTGATACACGAGCGCACCGCTTCAACATCAGCAAGACGGATCCCCGTCGTCCGCAGCGTCGGCGGCGTGCCATACGTCGCGGGAACGTTCCCGCTGTCTTCAGACCGCGCGGTCCGAAGACGTCGGCCGGCTGGTCCTGCTGCAGGACTGGCGGCCGACACAGCAGTTTCTGGACGATCTCCGCCGTCAGCTCCTTCTGGCCGGCTTCGGCGCCTTCGCCCTGGCCGCTCGCCGGTGGCGTGGCGTTCAGCCGCGCGAATGAGCCGTCCGCTGAAAGACATCGCCCAGGCGGCTGGCGAGGTTGCCGCAGGCAACTGGGCCCGGCAGGTGCCGACGCACGGGAGCGCCGAAGCGACGACGATGGCGACGGCCTTCAACGAGATGACGAGCCATCTCCGCCACTGGCACGAACAGGCGGAGGAGCGGGCGAAGCGGCTCGAGACCTCATGCGAACGGTTCCAGTCGGTCACCGAGTCGGCACGCGACGGCATCGTGTCGACCAACGCGCAAGGGTCCATCACATTCTGGAACCGGAGCGCGGCAGCGATTTTCGGTTACGACGAAGCTCGAGCGCTCTTGGAACGTCCGCTCGCGCACCTGCTCGCCGAAGTCGGACCGGCCGCTCTACCTCGAGGCGTTGGCCGCCGGAGTCGGCACGCCGGGCGCCACCTTCGGCCAGACGGTCGAACTGACCGGCGTGCGAAAGAGCGGCGACCGCGTTCCCGATCGAGCTGTCGCGTGTCCACCGGGACCAACCGCCGACACCTCCGTGACGGCGGTGCTCCGCGACGCCACCGAACGGAGGCGAAACGAAGACGCGCTCCGCGACGCGAAGCGCAGCGGCGGCAGGCGCAGAAGATGGAAGCCATCGGGACTGCTGCGCCGGCGGCGTGGCCCACGACTTCAACAACCTGTTGATGGCGATTCAGGGTTACGGCGAGCTCGTGCTCATGAGCCTCGACCCGAATCACGAGTGCCGCGGTGACATCGACGAGATTCTCAGGCGTCGAACCGGGCTGGCGGCGCTCACCCGTCAGCTGCTCGCCTTCAGCTGCCGGCAGGTTCTCGCACCGCAAGTGCTCGCTCGCCGAGGTTCTCACGGGAACGGAGAAGCTGCTGCGTCAGGTTGATCGCTGAGGACATCGAGATTTCGAGCACGATCGAGCCCGGACATCTCGGCTCGGTCAAGGCCGACCCGGGGCAGATCGAGCAGGTCCTGGTCAACCTGGCCGTCAACGCCCGTGACGCGATGCCCGGCGGCGGGCGGCTCAACTTCGCGCTGGCCAACGTGCTACCTCGATGACAGCCACAGCGCAGCTCTCGGGCTGACGCCAGGCCGTTACGTCCGGCTCGAGGTCAGCGATACGGGCTGCGGCATGCCACCGGACGTCGTGTCACGGATCTTCGAACCCTTCTTCACGACGAAGGAGGAGGGCCGGAGGCACGGGCCTCGGCCTGGCAACGGTCTACGGCATTGTTCAGCAGAGCGGCGGATCGATTCGCGTCGAAAGCCGTGCCGGGCACGGGACGACGTTCCAGATCGACCTGCCGTGCTGCGAGCGTGAGGAGGCAGTCGGCGCGGCGCGCCGCCGCCAATACGGTCGCACTCCGGCTCGGAAACAGTGCTGCTCGTCGAAGACGATGCCCGCGTCCGGGCCCTCGTGTCCACGATGCTGCGCCGGTCTGGCTACACCGTCCTGGAGGCGGACGGCGGCGAACAGGGCGCTGGAGATCATCCGGGCCCACCGGGGCTCCATCGATCTGCTGCTGACCGATGTCGTGATGCCCGCGATGAACGGACGCGTCCTGGCCGAACGCCTGCAGGCGCTGTCGCCGGGAACGCGCGTGTTGTTCATGTCGGGCTATTCGGCCGACGCGATCATTGCGGGCCGGCGTTCAGGCGGCGGAAGTGGCCCTCCTGCAGAAGCCGTTCTCGTCGGCTGCGCTCGGCCGCAAAGGTCCGCGAAGTGCTCGAGAGCGCGGCGTCACGCGCCATCGGCTCGACACCCCCGAGGACTCACGCTAACCGACGATCTTCTTCCAGTTCTTCGCGAGATACTCGGCCGTCCGCCACCCGAGCGCCTGCGCGGTGAGCGTCGGGTTGCGAGCGCCGCTCGTTCCCATCACCGACGCGCCGAGGATGCCGAGATCGCGGCACCTCGTGAGAAAACCCCCAGGGATCGACGACGTTCGTCTCGGCGATTGTTGCCCATCCGCGTGCCGCCGTACGCGTGCGTGGACGGGCCCATGGTGCCAATCGGCGCTTTTCGGTCGCCACGGCGCCGGCCGCCCTGAACCAGTCGCGTCATCTTGTCCTGAATGAAGGCGGCCGACTCTTCTGCTCGTTGTCCTTGAACTCGGCCGTGATCCGACACACGGGAAACCGAGCGCGTCCTTCACCGACGGGATCCAAGATCAAGATAGTTGTCCTCGTACGGCAGCGTCGTCTTCTGAAGATAGGCATGGTTCCAGCGATCGGCATTCTGCTTGACGAACGCCTTCCAGGCCGAGCCCCACCGCGGGCGTCTTGCCGAACGTGCTCATGCTCGCCGCGCCGATCGGCCGCCGGTCGGAGTAAACCCAGAGATTCCCGCCGCCGATGAAGTCGAGGCCGGAGTGGTCGAAGTTATCGTCCGCCCAGTTGTCGACCGCGACGCCCTGCGCCGGCAGGCCGTACCAGTTGTTGAGGTCGACCGGGAAACAGCGCGGCGACGCGTCGCGCCGGTGTTATGGCTGAAGTAATGCCTGCCGACCTGGCCGCCGTTGTTCGACAGCCCGTTCGGAAAGGCGCTTCGACTTCGAGAGCGAGCAGCATGCGGACGTTCTCGTAGGTGTAGCTCGCGAGCAGCACGACGTCGGCCGGCTGAAAGTATCTCCGCGCCGCCCTTGAGGTAGTTGACGCCGCTGACGCGGCCGCTCTTCTCGTCGACTTCGACGGTCGTGACGATGCGCCTGCGTGACGACGGTGAGCCGGTCGCGTGTCCACCGCCTTGGGGATCGTCGCTCACCGCGGTTGAACTTCTTGGCGTTGACGTGACAGCCGCCGCGGTTGCAGAAGCCGTGATAGTGCGCAGCCCGGACGGTTCTCGTAAGGCTGCGAATTGATCGCCGCCGGTCCGGGAACGGCGTGCCAGCCGAGCTTCTGTGCGGCCGTCCGCCATCATCTCGGTGAACACCGGTGCCCGCGCAGCGACGGCATCGGATAATCGCGTTTGCGCGGCGCCCTCGAAGATGTTGCCGCGCTGATCGATCTTGCCGTTGATGTTGCCGGCCTGGCCGGAAATGCCGACCTCGTACTCCACCTTGTCGTAGTAGGGCTCGAGCTCCTCCAGCCCGAACGGCCAATCCTCGACGGTCGAGCCCTTCGGGATCCGCGCCGCGCCGTAGCGGCGCGGTCGTCTCGCTCACGACCTTGAAGTCCCACGGGTTGAGCCGCCAGCTCTGCGCCCAGTAGTGCAGCGTGGTGCCGCCGACCGCGTTCATCATCGGATGGATCGGCTGCCGCGGCGAATAGGGCGCCGACGCGTTCGGCCGGTGGGTCGGGATCTCGCTGTTCGCCTTCTGCACGGCCTGCGGCCAGCCGCGCAAGTTGTTGCGCAGCTCGTCGGGCGCGAAATCGCGCGGCGTCAGCCAGGTCCCCGCCTCGAGACCGATCACATTGAGCCCGGCTCGCGCCAGCGGAAGCGCCGCGACCCGCCCACGGCTCCGAGGCCGACGATGACGACGCGTCGGTGCCTCGGCAGATTAGTCGCCATGACGCAGGCTGCCTCCATCCAGGCTCGCCCGCGCCGGCTTCTTCGTGGAGAACATCGTGTGGTCGTAGCGGACCTGTGCGTGGGCGTGACACGCGCGTCGAGGCGCTGCTCGTCCGGCGTGACCGCGAGACGCACGCCAGGGTAGCCGATCAAATCCCATCCGATGAAGGCCGCGTTCCCCCGTAATACGGATCGCAGAACGTGCCTGGATGGTGAGCGCGGACCGTTGAAGATCGAAGACGCCGGCCGAACCGGTGGCGACGTCGTTCTGTATGTGCAGGCGTCCTGTTCTCAGGGAGAGCTGGGCGCGCCTCGCGACGTCCGCGCGTAACGATCCACTGCGGAGTGCGCGATATGCGTCGCGCGAGACGCGAGCCCCACCAAGACGCGTCGATATACGTCCCGCGGGCCTCGGCGCCCGGGCCCGTTGTCGTCGTCGGAATCAGGCGCGCGACGATCGCTTCGAGCGTGCTCGATCCGCCGCAGTCAGCGTTTCTGGGGCCTCTGCGCGGTGCCGGCCGCGGCGCTCGCGCCCTGGCGCGAACGCTGACCGGCGCAGGCCGCGCCGGCAGCCCGACGTGCTTCAACAACGCCCGGCGCGACGAAGCATACCGGCCTTCGCGCATTCGTCGCAACCGTGGGTACCGTTTCACGCTGTCGTTGCCGATGACGTAGGATGAGGATCGCCCGGCTTGCGCTTCGCGAGCGCGGGAAGCTTGGTCTTTCGATCCGTCGTAGTCTCGTGTGATTGGCGATGAGCGACGTCGGCGCCGGCTTTCGCCACGATGCCTCGGAAACGCTCGGCGGAATCGCTGTAGGTCTCGAACCAGAACCTGTCCGGCCTGCTCGGGCGTGATGTAGGCCGCCCGGTTTCGATCCAGTTGAATGCCGTGCCGCCCCACTCGGCGACGAGATGCGGCGTTCCGCCGTCCTTCACGGGAATCAGCGTCGAGATCGTGCCGAGCGTGTGCCCCGGCGTGAGGTAGAGCGTCAGCGTCGTGTCGCCGAGCGTGAGCTTCTGGCCGTCGGTCGCCACCATGTCGCGCTTCGGCCTCGTCCGCGGTGCTGCGATCGAGCAGGTCCCAGTCGGCGGCCGACGAGAATGACTCGCGTGCCGAAATGATCCTGGAGGTATTTCGCGCCGCCGGAATGATCGGAGTGGCCGTGGCTCACGATGGCGTATTTGATCGTCGCCGGATCGAGCCCGAGCTTCTTCAGCCGCCGACCACCTCGTCCTCGACCGAGTAGTCGAAGATCGTGTCGATGACGATGATGCCCGCCGACGTGGTGACGGCCCACGCCGAGTATTCCGTCTGCCCGACGAAAGTAGAGATTGTCGAAGCACCTTCACACCGGCTCGGTGTGCCACCGGGAGCGCTCAGGGAGCACCTTGCGCGGCACGGCGGCGCCGGCGCGGCCACGCCAGAGATCGAGCAGCGCGGTGTGCGCCTTCCCTGCCGCGGCGGTGGCGGCCGCGAGCATGAGCCTCGACACTGTCCGCGCTGGTTTATCCACTCGCGCCTGCCCGCCCAGAGCAGCGGCGAGACCGGCTGCGGACAGCAGACCGATGAGGAACTGCGCCATTCTGGCCTCGCGAATTCTGGATCTAGTGTCCTGACCGCGTGGTTCGCGACATGACTCCCGGGCAGGGCATCCCGGCTGGCTGCGTTGCTCGGCGCTCAAATGTTCCCGATATTCTCGCACCTCGCGCCTTGCCATCCGGGCGCCGCGCTCGGTTTATGCCACGATCCGCGGTCAGGACACTGGGGCTTGAGACGCTTCTCCGCATCGCTGAGGGCCGCCATCAGCCTGTTCCTCGAATCGAGGAGCGCGGCGGAATCCGGCGTCACGGCCAGCGAGAGCCGGCGCGAGAGTGGGATTCTTCGAGAGCATCGCTTTCGCACGGCCACGCGGAAGGCCTGCTCAAAGCCGGCCAACGTCTCGCCGAGCGACGCCCGCAGGCGAGCCCGGGTGCGCTTGGATCGCGCCCACTTGCGCGCGGGCCGCCGCCGCCTCGTTCGGAGCCGCAGCTTCGAGCGTCTCGGACCGATCGCTGCAGGCTCGCGTCCCTCACCTCCGGCCACCCGGTTTCTCAGCCAGCTCTCCACATACAGCTCGCTCTTGACGCGCTCGGACAGAGACGGGCAGATGGGTCTTCGCCGCATCCACCTGCCGTCCGAGCTGCTTCTCGCTGGACGTGTCCAGCGCGAACGCCAGCTTCAGGTCCGTCGGCCAATCGGCCCGCAGCAGCCGGGCACCGTGACGTTGTCGAGTTCCTCGGCGTCCTGAAGGATCGTCCGGTGACATATCGAGCGACCGGGACGCGCGCGATCTCATCCAAACCGCACCAGCCGTCTCGGCGCCTGGGCTGACGCGGGCGACGACCACACGGACATCGTCAGGATGGGACTGGAAGCGAGCGGTGAATCTGCAGTGAACGCACTCCGGCCGCGCGAACCTGATCGGCGAAAGCCGCCCAATCTCCGCGTGAATCGTAGCACGGCAGGCCCAAACCTTATCGTTCTCCGTTCTGCGTTCTCCGTTGCTCTGTTCTGCGCTTCGTGGTTGACGCTGTTTCGTGTTTCGCGCTTCCGTGGCGCGCAGGAGCTCAGGAGACGCCCTACTCAGGATTTGTCCTTGTATTCGCTGACGTTTTCGTGTCTTCGTGGTTGACGTGCTTCGTGGCTCCGATATAACCACTAGAATGAGTTCTGTGGAGCGCGCATACACTGACTCTCTCGAGCGGTATCCCGAATACGCAGAGCACGGCCGTCCTCGATGCGCTCCGTCGGATCGGACCGACTGCCCGCCTCGATCGCGCAGAAGCACACGTATATCTCGATTACGCGGGGGCGGCCTGCATGCCGACTCGCAGATCCGGCATCACGCCGACCTGCTGAACGATTCCATCCTTGGAAATCCTCATTCGGGCAATCTTGTGCTCCACGACGACCACGCACCTGGTCGAGCGCGCGCGCGACGGTCCGTTCTGAGTATCTTCAACGCGTCGCCAGCCGAGCACGACAGCCGTGTTCACGCTCACCGCGTCCGCCGCGCTCAAGCTGGTTGGAGAGTCCTATCCGTTCGGCTGCCGGCGGCCGGTTTCTTCTGACGTTCGACAATCACAACTCGGTGAACGGCATCCGGGAGTTCGCGCGCGCCAAAGGCGCGCGGCGTCGAATACGCGCCGCTCACGCTGCCGGACCTGCGCATCGATCGCTCGCGGCTCGAGCGCGCTGCTCGATCGCAGCGCGACGACTCGAAGCGCGAACCTCTTCGCCTTCCCCGCCCAGTCGAACTTCTCCGGCGTCGATGCACCCGCTCGACCTCGATCGAAGACGCGCACGAGCGAGGGTGGGACGTCCTGCTCGATGCGGCCGCGTTCGTGCCCGACGAACCGGCCTCGATCTGGCCGCAGGTCACGACCCGACTTCGTCGCGCATCTCGTTCTACAAGATGTTCGGCTATCCCACCGGCGTCGGCTGTCTGCTGGTGCGACACGCAGCGCTGCCGACAGCTGACGCGGCCCTGGTTCGCCGGCGGCACGGTGAACTTCGCGACGGTGCAGGGCCGAGGCACATCTCTCGCGCCGCGCGAAGCCGGGTTCGAGGACGGCACGCTCAACTACCTGGGCATTCCGGCGGTGGAGATCGGCCTGCGGCACCTGCGAGCGCATCGGCATCGAGACCATCCACACGCGGGTCCGCTGCCTGACCGGGTGGCTGCTCGCAGGAGCTCCTCGCGCTCTGCGCACGGCAACGGCCGTCACATGGTGCGCATCTACGGTCCCGACCACCACGACGATGCGCGGCGGCACGATCACGCTCAACTTCTACGATCCCGACGGGCACCTGCTCGACTATCGCCGCGTCGAGGAGCTGCGCCAACCGGCACGCGCATCTCGCTCCGGACCGGCTGCTTCTGCAATCCCGGCGCGGGCGAGACTGGCCGAGGGGCTGACGGAGAGCGACATGCTCGCCGGCGCTCGACGCAGGACGGCGACATGACGCTGCCGCGCTTCCTGCAGGTGATTCAGCACCGCGGCGGCAAGAGCGCCGGCGCGATTCGCGTCTCGCTCGGGCCTCGTCAGCAACTTCAGCGACGTCGTGGCGCTTCCTTCGGTTCGCTGCCGACCTTCCGCGATCAGACGCGCCTGACCATCGGCGACGTGACGTTCGACATCGAATCCTGCCGCGTCATCCGCGATGGCAGCTAGGTGATACACGCAATCGTCTTCAAGTCTCAAGTCTCAGGTCTCAAGTCCTGGAGGTTCTCAAGTCTCAAGTCTCAAGAGCAGCATCAGCCCTCAGCTGGCAGCTGTCAGCTGAGCTGGGAGCAAGGCTGAGGCTGAGAGAGCTGAGCTGAGAGCTAGACGCATCAGGTTTTCGACCGGATCGATCAGCGTCGGCTCAACGTATGATTCACAGCAGAGTGCCCATGCGTGTTCGCCTCGGCCCGGCGGCTCGGCGGCGTGCTCGTGGCATGCGCGGTGGCCACGGCGCGACCACATCCCGCGGCTGTGGAGCCGCAGGCCGACACGCCCTCTTGTTACTCGGCCGAGCTCGAGAGCATCATCCACCCGGTCTCCGCCGGATTACATGATCGAGACGATGGACCGCGCCGGACCGTGACAAGGCGGCTGTCGTGCTCTTCACCCTGCGGACACCGGGCGGGCTTCTGGAGTCCACGCGCACCATCGTCGTCGCGCATGCTGGCAGCCTCGACGCCCGTCGTGCGATCTTCGTCGGACCGTCCGGCGCTCGCGGCGGCCTCGGCCGGATTCATCATCACCATTGCCGCCGACGTGGCCGCGATGGCGCCAGGCACCCATATCGGCGCGGCGCACCCGGTCTCCGGCAACGGCGCGCCGGTCGACGAGAGTCATGTCGAAGAAAGCGGCGGAGGACGTCGCCGCGTACGTCCGCACGCTCGCCGCCGGGCGCCATCGCAACGTGCCGCTCGCGGAGCAGGCGGTGAACGACAGTCGCGCGTTCACCGAGACGGAAGCCTTGAACGCCTCGCCGCCGCTCGATCGATCTGATCGCCGCCGACGTCCCGGATCTGCTCGCGCAAGCTGGACGGCCGCACGATTCGCGCGCTTCGACGGCCGGACCGCCGTGCTCACGACGCGCGGGCGCCCGCGTGGTCGCCGATCGAGATGAGCCTGCGCCAGCGCGTGCTCAGCGCGATCGCGCATCCCAACGTCGCCTACCTTCTCCTCAGTCTCGGGCATGCTCGGGCTGACGATCGAGCTGTGGTCGCCCGGCGCCGTCCTGCCGGGCGTGGTCGGCGGCGTGTCGCTGCTGCTCGCGTTCTTCGCGCTGCAGTTGCTGCCCGTCAACTACGCGGGGCTGCTGCTGATTCTGCTGGGCCTGCTGCTCTTCGCGCTCGAAATCAAGGTGACGAGCTACGGGCTGCTGACCGGCGGCGGTCTGGTCGAGCCTCGATGTTCGGCTCGATGATTCTGATGGACTCGCCCGCGCCGGAGCTGCAGTGTGAGCCTGCGCGTCGTCGTCGCCGATCGTGCTCGGATTCTCGGCGATCGCGGCATCCTCTCGTGCAGGCTCGGCCTCGCCGTCCCAGCGGCAGCCGGCGGTGACCGGCGTCGGCGGGCATGATCGGCCAGACCGGCCGAGGCGCTGACGCGCCATCGAGCCCGGCGAGACCGGGCCGGGTGTTGCATCCACGGCGAGATCTGGCAGGCCACGGCGAGCCGACGCCGATTGCCGGAAGGGACGCGCGTGTCGCGTGGCACGGCGTCGACGGCTTGACTCTGACCGTCCGCAAGGAATGAGGTTCTGATCATGTGACATCTCGCCCGTGCTGCATCGTCGCTCTTCATCGTCGTCGTCTATCTGATCAGCTCCGATCAAGATCCTGGCCGAGTACGAGCGCGGCGTCATCTTCCGGCTCGGCAAGCTGCTGCCGCAGCCGAAGGGGCCCGGCGTCATCCTCGTCTTCGCGCCGATCGATCGCATGGTCGCGCGTCAGCCTGCGGACGGTGGTGCATCGACGTGCCGCCGCAGGACGTCATCACGCGCGACAACGTGTCGGTCAAGGTGAACGCGGTCGTCTATTTCCGCGTCGATGGATCCGCGGCGGGCGATCGTCGAGGTCGAGAACTACAGCTACGCGACGTCGCAGCTGGCGCAGACGACGCTGCGGAGCGTGCTGGGCGAGGTCGAGCTCGACGACCTGCTGTCGCGAGCGGGAGCGGCTCAACCAGCAGCTGCAGCAGATCCTCGATCAGCGCACCGACGCCGTGGGGCATCAAGGTGTCGGCCGTCGAGGTGAAGCACGTCGATCTGCCGCCGGACATGCAGCGCGCGATGGCGCGGCAGGCCGAAGCCGAGCGCGAGAAGCGCGCGAAGATCATCCACGCGGCCGGCGAGCTGGAAGCGTCGGCGAAGCTGTCGCAGGCCGCCGCGCGTGATCGCCACCGAGCCGATGGCCATCACGCTCCGGTACCTGCGAGACGCTGACGGAAATCGCCGCGGAGAAGAGCTCGACGATTATCTTCCCGCTGCCGATCGAGATCATCCATCTGCTCAAACAGGCGGCTGGCACCGACCGGCAGATGTGAACCGCCGACCCCGCCATGTGGCCGTGTCCGCCTCGCGCTGGTCTGATTCCTGTCATCGTCGGCGTCGTCATCCTGTGGGCGAATTCAACGCGGGCTGATCTACTTCCCGTCCGGCGACCTCGGGACGCCGGCCGACGCCGGGCTGCCGCATGCCGGAACGGTTGGCCATCACAACGGCGAGGCTGACGCTCGGCGGCTGGTTCGTGCTTGCCTCGACGGCCCGCACGCGCGACGGTCGTCATCTTCAACGGCAACGGCGGCAATCGCGCGCATCGCGTGCGCCGCTCGCCGCGCAACTCGCCCGCCAGGGCATCGCGTCGCTGCTGTTCGACTATCGTGGCTACGGCGGCAATCCGGGCGCCCCGTCCGAAGGGGCTCGCCGTCCGACGCGCGCGCGGCAGCCGCACCTATCTGCTCGCGCCCTGACGTGGACGGGGACCGGATCGTCTATTTCGGCGAGTCGCTTGGGAGCGGGGTCGCGGTGGGCCTCGCGGCCGAGCGGCCGCCACTTCGCGCTCGATCCTGCGCTCGCCGTTTCACCTCGCTCGTCGACGTGGGCCGCCTTCACTATCCGTTCCTCCCGGTCAGTCTGGTGCTGCGCAGGACCGGTTTCCCGTCCCTCGCCCGGATCGCCAGCGCTCGAAAGCCCGCTGCTCGTGATCGCGACCGACAAGGACGACCGTGGTGCCGACCGCGCAGAGCGAGCCTGTACAATGCCGCGTCCTCGCCAAACGGCTCGTGATCATCGAAGGCACGCGATCACAACGATGAGGAGATACTCGCCGGGCCGCCGCGTGATTGCCGCCATCGTCGAGATTCCTCAACGCCCTGTCCACCAGCAATCGCCGCGGAGCACGCAAAGACTCGCCGAGAAGATCGCGCGAACGGATTGAGATCGCCCTGCGAATCACCGCAGTAGCCACCGCAGAACGACGCTACAGAACATCGTCGGGGATTGAATCGCTCCGCGAAACTCTGCGGGCTTTTGCGGTGACCGTCGGTCGTATCGCTCAGGCACGGCGTACCGCCGAGTCCGCAAACGCTCGCAGAGAAGGCTGGGGGATTGAATCGCTCTGCGAACTCCTGCGTGCTCTGCGGTGATCGTTTTATTAAGCGCGCCGCGATGTCGAGCAGAGCGAGCAGCGGAAAGTGATCCGAAGGGCGCGGACGGCCTCCGGCGCATCGACGATCTCGCATGACGTCACGGCCGATCCCGCAGATACGGTCGGCGAGAAAGCACGTGAGTCGAGGCCGCACATGCCGGATCCCGGGTGGGAAACGTCCATCCCGGCTGGCGGACATGTTTCGTCCGATAGCCGTCCACATATCGGGAGTCCATCACGAGAGCTGGATCGTCCGCCACCGGATGCGCCCGCCGCTCAGCCACACGAACGGACGCAGGCGGGCTGGCAGCTTCCGCGCGTCCAGGGATCTCGCCCGGCGCCGGGAGTGTTGGAAGTCGCCCGCCAGCAAGTGCGGCCCCCGCCTGGTGACGATGGATGCTCCTGAGAAGCGCGCGAAGCTCAGACACTCCGGCAGGCTTTCGGTCCGCACGCTGAGTGCTGCACGGCGCTCAGAGTGGAGGCCGAACATCCGGACACTGGTCCCCGCGGGGGACAGTCTCGATGAACGCATGCCGCGAAAACCGCGGGCGGTGCCACGCCTGATGCTCGACGAGGCCGCCGGCTCCTTGAATCCGAGCGAGTGGCCCGCCCGCGCGCCACTGGACCATGCCCGTGCCGCCCGCGATCCGCTCGACCGTCGACGGCCTGGTGGCCTCCTGCAGCAGCACCAGATCGGGGGTGCGACTGGTGATCACGTGCGCGATCAACGCCTCCCGCCCGGTCCCGCCCTTCCGGATGTTGTATGTGAGAGCAGCCTGAATGTCACTCGGGGTTCGTCTTGTGGACGAGCGTCGGGCTGCGGTTGGTCCAGCGAGATCAGCCGCGAAACTGCATCACGACGTCCCGGGACGCCTGGATGTTCACCGGCCGCTTTGGACCATCGCCCAGCATCAGCTTCTGCCTGAGCGGCGCCAGGTCGGGCGCGATGTCCAGATCCTCGTCGCTCAGTGGTCGCGAGATGCACGCCGGGAACGAAGAAGCCCGTCAGCCCAGCCGGAACAAGCCGAGGCACTTCTCGCCCGCCAGCGTCACGTCGAGATCGCTCGTTCCGGGGCCGTCGCCGTCCAGACCGCGCCTGGCCGTCCCAGCGCATGCCCGGTCACCGCGCGCTGCCGCGCGAGACGACGGCGGTCCCCTCTGGGGCGGCGTCGCGCAGCGAGACGGCAGAATTCTTCCGAAGCGCTCCGGCGCTGGCCAGTCGAAGGCCGAGCCGGAACGACGATTATCCCGTTTCTGCTCGTCTGTCAGGCCGCCCTGCACCAGGATCCGACCCGCTGCCGACCCTCCACTCATATCTTTGCCCCCTTCGGCAGGCCTGTTTCAAAGCCGAGGCCAAGCGAAACAGGGCGCGACCCCTTTTGGAGCGGTCGTCAAAAGCGGGTCGTGCCCCTTTTCCCTAGTTCTGCTCTGATGAGCTGCTGCCTCCGTGCTGGGGCACCCCCCTTGCAGAAGGCCTCTCGAGATGAGGCCGCTCCGCGTTTCCACCCGCTGCTAATCCGCCCGATGCACACGCCCACGATCTTCCGCCGGCCGGGCCGGCTCTGCCTCCAACAGGGCCATCCGGCCGCGGGGCTCGCCGCCGACCCTGGTCGCGTGGCGGCCCAGCGGCGATCCCCTTCCGCCGCGGCGGACGACCGGAAAGGAGACCTGCGCCGTTCTCGATTGCGTTCCAGGACGAAGAGTCGGCCTAACAGTACGTGGC
>ERZ1370068.7895-contig-6787_pt1 | contig 40032 bp, 66 predicted proteins | sample MGYA00561227_ERZ1370068 | MGnify/ENA primary metagenome ERZ1370068 (study PRJEB38410, sample SAMEA6850437) | metagenome | study: Metagenomic assessment of the ecological functions of the soil: analysis of the soil microbiota associated with the... | reverse complement strand
AAGTTACGTATTGCTAGAAAGCGAGTGGGCATGGGCAGCACCAAGGTGCTCGTTCGGCAAGCCCGCATGCGCATCGGGCCAGATGATTGAAACTGTACGCGAAGTCCGATGGGGCGGAGGGACCGGGATCCGCAGGTCGGGGATCCGTGGTCGGGAATCCGTGGTGAGAGAGATCAGGGATCCGGAAGAGCATTCTGAATCTCCACCGCTGGGCTCTGTTTGCGTGCCCCGGCCCGAGTCCCTTCCGCATCCGGAACCGCTTGGGGCCACGTGATCCCGGCGGACTCAACACCATCAGAATCTGAATGCCGAATCGTCCGATGCGCACTCTGATTGACGCTGAAATCGCCGCCGCGGAACAGAGTGACGCCTCCAAATCCTGAATATTGGCTGGCCGGGACTTTCTCGTATCTTCAGTAGCCGAGATCGAGCAACAGCGGGACCGCCCTGCACGATCACGCCTCCCAGCCGACGCCCAGCAGCGGATCGGTGCAGATCGTGGAAGAATCGTGAGAGGCGGGCGTCGGCGATGGCGGCTGCCTGTTGATCCTGATCCCGGATACCCTCGTCGAGAGCCGCAGAACCCGCAGTCGCCTCCATCGTAGGGCCGCAGCTTCGGATGCGAGGAGCCGATGAAGACCGGACGCCCGCTTTGCCGCATCGCCGAGACTCCGGCGTCGGGGCGGCGTCAAATCGATGAGCGTGTCCGCCAGGGACGGGCAGCATCGTTGGCTATGCGGCTGCCTTCTTCGGCGATGACCTGAAGATTGTCGCTGAGCGGCACGGCGATGTTCCCGCCGAACGTCGTGCTGTCGGTGACGTCGCCGAACGTCATCCCGCCGAACCCGCGAAATCTTGACTATTCTCGAGCAAGCGCCGCGGACGGAAGTCACGAGCAGGGCGCCAGCGAGCGCGGTCGCGACGAAAGCTCTTCGCCTCTTCGCACTCCTCACGACCGCTGTCGATGTAGGCAGGTGGCGGCTTCGACGCGTGACCGCAACCGTGATGCCAGAGCCAGCATGGTCGCGCCGAGAGGTGCTCGCGCAGGCTGACGCGATTGACTCTTGGCGTGGACGACTCAAGTCCGGTGGAAGCGTGATCTGAAGTCGCGATCGGGGATCGGGAGATCGGGGAAGACACGAGTCCCCGGTCGGAGGCTCGTGTGATCCCGGATCCCGGATCCCGATCCCGATACACTCATCGATCAGACCACCTGCGCCGGCTCATCGTCCTTAACGCGGAGGGACAGCGTGCGCGCTGACATCGGCAACTATCGGCTGCAGCGCACCGGCGAACCCGCGTCGCGATGATTTTCTCGACGAGAGAGCGCCGCGGCCCTGGGGACTCCTGCTGGTCGTCGCGCTCTGTGATTGCGAGTCTTGGAGGCGGCGGGTACTACTGGCTTCCAAGAAGAAGAACGGTTCCGGCAGATCGATCGTCAGTCACGCCGGCAGCGCCGGCGCCGGCTGAGACGTCGCGATCACCCCTCGGCGGTCCTCCGGACTCGGTGAACGTGCCACCGCTCGGCGAATCGGATCCGGTCGTGCGCCTGCTCGTGCAATCGATATCGACGCATCCGCGCGTGCTCGCGTGGCTCGCCACCGACGGGCTCATCCGCAACTTCACCGTGGTCGTCGGCAATATCGCGGACGGCCGAACGCCGGCGCGGCACCTGCGCGATGCTCAAGCCAACCGGCCGGTTCAAGACCGTCGCGGCGCCGAATGGCTTGACGATCGATCCCGCCAGCTACGCGCGATATGACGACCTCGCGGCAGCAAGTCGGCACTGATCGATGCGCAGGCAGCGGCCCGCGTTTACGCGCACGCTCAAGCCGCGCATCGAGGAGGCGCATCGTGAGCTGGGCTCTCAGGAACCATTCGACGCCACGCTCAGAACAGGTAATCGTGCGACTCGTCCAGACGCCCGGCGCGATCGATCCCCGGGTGATCGCGAAAGGCGCGGAGGGATTCTGCAGCACTCGACGAACGTCTCGAATCGCTCACCGACTCCGCAGAAGCTGCTCTTGCGGATGGGTCCGAGCAACGCGCAGATCGTGCGGAACAAGCTGAAAGAGATTGAGTAGCGCTCGGGATTCCAGCCGCGCGGCTCGGCTCGTAGGATCGCGACGAACGCGTCTCCACACACTCGATCCAGCCGGCTTCGATCTCGTTCAGCCGCAGGACCTCCACAGTCCCGGCTGCGCCGTCGACGCGAAGCGCGCTGGCCGGTCTTGATCGTCTGCGTCGCGGTTCGTGTGCCCACGACCGCGGGAATGCCGAACTCGCGCGACACGACCGCCGGGTGGGGAAAGTGCGCCGCCCCGAGTCCGTCACGAGACCGGCGATCTTCGTGAAGAGCACGACCCAGGCCGGGCTCGTCATCTTGCAGATCAAGCAGCTCGCCCTTCTGCACCTGATCGAACTGCTCGGGCGAGTCGACGACCCGCGCCGTCCCTTCAACGACGCCGGCAGACGCGCCCAAGCCCGCGCAGCGTTCCGCCAGCGGACTTGGCAGCTTCCTTCGATCGTTCGTAGATTCCCGGCCAGTCCCAGTTGCCCTGTTTGTACGGTTCCTCGTGCAGCGACCAGTGCGTGATCGTGCCGGCCCACAAGCGGGGCCGCCGGCCGAATGCCGCTTGCGCTCTCCGTGCGCCGCTCCGCAACGAGCGACTTCACATCGAATGCGCGCGGATCCGCGCTGATGCACTCGCAGCTCGTGGTAGCGTCAGGAACATCACATCGTCAGGCTCCTGGAGCACCGACTGCTCGACCAGCTTGCGGCCTACCGCCATCAGCACCAGGCGCACGCGCGCGTAGGTGCCCTGGTCCATGTAGAAATGATGGTCGGGCGTCAGCGGCGTCATCTTCAGCGCGAGATCCAGCGCCGAGCGCGAGCCTGTCGCGATCCGTCCTGCGGCGCGACAGTTGCAGGAACCAGCGGCCCACATCGCGGCGATCGCGGCGTCACGGTTCTGCGCGCAGCTGCCGGACGTCCTTTCGTAGTCGTAGTCCGGAGGTGAGTACCCGCGAACAGCCTCGACGATCGGCGTGGGGTTCTCGCGCCAGGTGGGATAGATACTCGTGCGCCCACATCGACTTGTTGCCGTATTCCATCTTGTAGTCGTCTATCTTCTTCAGGAAGTTCACGACCTTCAGGCGAACCTGCCAGCGCGTCTTCATGACGTCGTCTGCGCCTTTCCTTGTCGAAGGCCTGCCTGATCGCGGCGCTCGCCCTGGCGACCTCCTTCAGCTTCCAGAGATCGCGCACCGAGTCCCAGTTCCTGTCCTCGTCCGAGACGAGAATCCGTCCGACCAACGCCTTGTGCGTCTCTCCCACGATCCGGACGAAAGAGGCTTTCGAAGGTCAGCGAGCTCTGAAACTGCGCGAGATTCAACATCCAGTGAAGACGGAAGTGCCGCTCCTGAATGTCGATCGCGTCCTCGAGCAGGATCATCAGCTCCGGGAGCGAGGACGAGTCCATGGGGAACGAGTCCAGGTACTCGAAGTTCCGCTGGATCTCGGGCAGATAGCGCCGGTGCCACCAGCCGAGGAACTTGTCGGCGCACACCGGCATGACCATGTTGTGCATGGAGCGCAGCTCGGCTTCTTCTTTGGGATCGCGGGGACGACGGCGCTGATGCACGTAGCCTTCGATGTTCTTCGCGACCCAGTCCTTTCCGAAAGGCACGCCGAAGCGTCGATACATGTAGTCGCAGGTGAGCCACCAGCCGCCGATGTCGAACCACATGGGAGAAATGGGCTGGGGACAGTGCAGGTCGTCCAGCCAGAAATGGAGCTTTTCTCCTCTTCGCTCGCCCACCTGATGGGCGTGGTGCGATCGCCGAAGAACTGGTCGATGATGGAATTCCGGTCTACCATGTGGCTGCAAGGCCTCCGCGGGGAGTAAGACTTTCTGGCATATTTTCGAACAATGTAAGATATTCGAACCTTGAGAATTACCCAAGTGGTGTTCGCACGAAGCTTACGAGCCGCGCTCGTCGGCACAGGCTGGCACGGTTGAACAGCCCGCCCGCCTCGGTGCCGCGCATACCATCCCGGACGCTGGCGACCGATCTCCTTCGGTGCGCTTCGCTCGGACATCCTGCACAACCGGCTCGATCCAGGAAGCAGGCTCCGGTTTAGGCGGACCTGCAGAACGCTACCACTCCGGCCTGAGCCCGCTTCGTGAAGCGCCGATGCGGCTGGTCTCCGAAGGGCTCGTCGTCCTCGAAGATCACAGCGGCTTCCGCGTCGCCCCCGTCTCGCGCGAGGAGATGCAGGACATCGCCAACACCCTCCTCGAGCTGGAAGCGCTCGCCATTCGGATGGCCGTCAAGAAAGGCGACGATCGCTGGAGGCGGACGATCGTCGCGCGCTTCCACGAGCTCGAAGCGGCCGATGTTCGCCGCCTGACGGCACGCTCGATACGGAGTGGGAGGCACGCAACGTCGCGTTCCACGAATCGCTTCTACGCGGCGTCGGCTCGCCATCGCTGAAGCTCGTCTGCCATGTCCTCTACGAGCGGCATTCGCGATATCGACGCCTGCGGACCGCGAACAACCGGCAAACCCGATCGCGACGTCTCCGAAAGAACACGAGGCGCCGATGCGCGCGACGACACCGCGCCGCGATGCAACCACCGCCATCGCACAGCTCCGCAAGCACCGGTCGGCGACGACTTGAGACGTCCCCGCCTGACTGGCCGTGATCAAGGCAGTGCAGACCGAAGAGCCTCCCGCGGCCGGCACGTCCTGATCCCGGAGGAGGCCGCGCCGCCGATCGGATCAGCGCCGATGGCGACCTCCCCACGCGCTGCACGGCGGGCACAAGACGCCGCTTCGCCATCGAGGGCTGCGCTTGACTCCGAAGCCGTCAACCGCTGAGGGGCCTGCCGCCTCGGATCTTCTACGACCCGCCGCCGCGGAAGCGACGGCGGGCGAGCGCGCCGACGTCGACCCCCGCACCCGCCTTGGCCGCTGTAGCGAAGGCGCGGCAGAGGCGCTGCGTGGCTCGCTCGCGGTCGTTCGCTCGCATCGTGGGACGAAGCCCCCGGTTTTATGAGACGGCTTCTAGTCCCGGAATTCACTTGGTGTGGGGCGGCGTCGGCCAGGTCCGTCCACTACGTGACAAACGTAACGGAGACGCCTTCACTTCAGAATCGCGGATGCGCGGACCGCTGGGTCCGCACGCACCCCAGCTTCCGCGCGAAGTTCCTCATCTACCGCGCGGACTCGGCTTGCCCTGCGCTTCGAGCGCCTGCTTCACGCCGATCAACGACCAGCCGTTGTGAGGATGACGCAAGGTCGGCCGAGTAGATCCGCTCGGCGTCCGCCGGACGACCGGCCTCGAGCAGACAGGCACCCAGCCAGTGCCGGGCGGCGAACGGCAAGCGGCTCCGGTTCATCGATCAGGAGGGCGTCCTGCAGCGACACGGCGCGCTCGAATGCGGCGGCCGCACCGGTCAGGTCGCCGGCTGCACGACGGGATCTCACCGTCCAGAATCCCCCGACGATCCCGAGAAGCGTCTTGACCGGATGAACCTGAAGACGGCCTTGGACTGACTGGCGATAGCCTGCAGCCGGTCGAGCGCCAGGCGTGGACCTTGCCGTCGCCGCGCCGGAGTTGTGCGTAGCCCTGGGCGAATTCCCACATCCCGCTCGAAAGATCGCCACCCGGCCGCGGTCCCAGCGTCGCGACGTCGTCGAAGCGTCCGAATCGGATGAGTGCCAGCGCGTGGGCACGTCGGATCTCGCGCCAGTCTCGCGAGACCTCGCCCGGCTCGAAGCGCGAGCGCTCCCTGACCATCCATCGACGCCGCGAACACGAGCATCTGCAGGTCGTGCGCGGGGTAGGTCTATGATGCCCTCGCCCTTGGTCGACTTCGATCCGACTCCCATGCCCGCAGGCTGGCCTTCACCGCGTCGCCCCAGCGGCCGACCTTGCTCCAGGTGTGCGAAGGCATGTGATTGAGATGACTGGCTCCGGGCATCGCGCTCCCGAGATAGGCGGCGCACCCTTCCGCGCGCGCCGGCTCCGTCGTCAGCTCTGTCGTGTGACGTAGAGATGGCATGCGCCCGGATGACGGATGTCGCGAGCGAGCGCGCGTTCGAGGACGCCCAGCACCTCGAGGACGTTCGAGTCGCGGATGTCGAGCGCGCCCGGGCGCGGCAGCAGCAGGAACGCCGCTTCCGCGTATAGCGTTGCAGCGTCGAGATCGTCCGGATACTGTCCTCCGCGACGCGCTTCATCGCTTGAGCGTAGGCGGCGTCCTGTGCGCGTGCGCCGGCGGGATCGAACGCCGCGACGTAACGTTTCGCCATGGCCTGATGAAGGCGCGCTCCTTCTCCGTTGGCATGCGTCCCGGCGAGGGACAGTGCCTTCTGATCGCAGCGCAGCGCGAGCGGCGCCTGCTGCGCCGTCATTCGACCGTTGACATACGATCCCCAGGCCCAGGCTTCTCCCCAATAGCAGATGGCGCAGTTCGGATCGCGCCGCTGCGCTTCCCGAAACGATCGGCCCGCCTCCGGCTCGGCAAACGTACATATGAGACGAAAGCCCTGGCTGAAGCTTACGCCTGCGCTTGCGGGTCCCGGGAGGAGATCGGCCGGGTGAAGGTTCCGAGGATGTTTGCGTAGAGGCGAATCGGCTCGTCGAAATCGGCGGGCATGGATGCTCGTCGTGCTGGGCGACGGCAACCAGCGGCAGAGCAAGGAAGAACACGAGAATCGTGGCGGCGCGGGCTGACCGCCTCTCGCCAAGGCTTCGGCGAGGTCTCGCCGGAGCGTTCGCGCGCAGGCGGAAGCCCGCGCCCCACAGGCAATCACAGGCGGCGTGAACACAGCGTCCTACATGAACAGCACGCACACGGTGCGCCCACTGGCCACAACTGGCCGGACGGCGTCAGCGCGCCGGTGTTCTGATCGATGGTGAACACGGCGAGGGTGCCGGACCGCTGGTTCGCGGCAATCAGCCAGCGTGCCGGTCGGGTCGATGGCGAAGTTGCGCGGCGTCTGACCGCGCGTCGGCTCGTATTCGACGAGGCCTCAGCGCGCCCGCGGCGCCAATGCTGAAAACAGCGATGCTGTCGTGTCCGCGATTGGAGCCGTAGACGAACTTCCCGTTGGGATGCAGGGCAATCTCGGCGGTCGATCCGTCTCGTCACTTGCCGCGGGCCGCGTCGGCACGCTGCTCGTCGCCGACAGGCTGCCGGTCTTGCCGTCCCACTTGAACGTCGTGATCGTGGCGGCCTGTTCGGCAATCGTGAAGAGCCACTCCCCGTTCGTGTGCATCGCGAAGTGGCGTGGTCCGGATCCCGTGAAGCGGCGCGGACGGCGGCGTATTGGGAGTGACCTTGCCCGTTGTCGCGTCGAAGTGGAACACGAGCATCCGATTCAAGCCCTTGTCGGCCGTGATGAGAAACTTGTTTGTGGCGTCGAAGGCCACCATAGTGGCCAAGCGGTTTTGCCGTGCCGGTCTCGGCATTCTGACCGGTGACAACCGTGACGGCCTTCCTGAAGCCGCCCGTCGGTCCCGACGGGCAGGATCGCGAAGTTCCCGCCGCCGTAGTTCGCGACCGCCAGATAGCGCCCGGTCCGATCGAGCGCCAGATGACAGGGCCCGGTGCCCTCCGTCGGCTGCGCGTTGAGCTCCGGTCAGCTTGCCGGTCGTTCGATCTACGGCAAAGGCGGTGACGCTTCCGCTCGCCGCGCCGCCAAAAGTCTGGAGCTCGTTCACCGCGTAGACGAAGCGGCCATCGGCGTCTGGCAATCAGAAAGCTCGGACTGGGCGTCTCGGCCACCAGCCCGATCGGCGTCAGCTCACCCGATCCGTCGTCGAAACGGAATGCGTAGATGCCCTTGCTCGTCTCGCCGGTGTAGGTGCCGATGTACACGATGCGTTGTGCGGCCACGCGCGGAGCTGCGCGTCGCGGCACCAACTGCAGCCACCGCCAGACCAGCCGATAACACAGGCAACGAAGCGTTTCATCGATGCTCCTCGTCAGAAAGGCCATCTTTCGCCTGCGCCACGACCAGATCCCGAACGCACGCGACGCCGACGAGCAGCGTCCCGAGCCCGAACAGAATGACGCGCGCGATCCGACGTTGCGAAGACGAAGATCCATCCCGCCAGCGCCACGAGGCTGGGCAGGGGGTAGAGCCACATCCGGTAGGCCCTGACTCGGCGGCCTGTGCCGCCGGAGCAGCGTGAGCGCGCCGATCTGCCCGATGAACTGGACCAGGATCCGCGTGGTGATGAGCGCGTCGATCACCACGCCTAAGCGAGAAGAAGCTGCAGGCGATAGAAACGGCGCCCACGACGAGCAGGGAAAGCGACGGGAAGGCGCCCTTCGGATGAAGCCGCGCGAACGCTTTGAAGAAGTAGCCGTCTTTCGCAGCAGCGTACGGGATGCGCGAGTAGCCGAGCAGCAACGCGAATACCGATCCGAAAGCGGTCCACAGAATCGCGGCCGTGAAGAAGGTGGCCGCCGTCCGGCCGTGCACCTTCTCCATGAACAGGGAAACGATGAACTTCGAGCTCGGATGCGCGTCGGCCGGAACGAACTCCCGCCACGGCACGACGCCGATTATCGAGAGGTTGATCGCCAGATAAATCGTCGCGACGCACACGATGCTGAGCAGGATCGAACGCGGGATCGCACGAGCCGGATTCTTGACTTCGTCGCCGATGTAGCAGATGTCGTAGTAGCCCGAGGTAGTCGTAGATCCCGACGCGGGAGGCAGCGCCCAGCCCGATGAGAAACCGACCGAGAAATTGAACGCGCCCGGAGGAAAATCGAAGGCGATCGCGCGATCGAAGTGCGTCACGCCGGTGAAGATCACCGCTGCGCGTGGAGAGGAGGCTGCCGATCCAGAGCGTGACGGTCAGCGGACCGAGCGATCCGATCGGCCGGTACAGCAGCGCAAGGTTCAGCACACCGCACCGCCGCCGCGATCATCGCGTATTGCACCGTCGTGAGCGACGGCCAGAGATAGCCCGAGTACTGCGAAAAGCCGATGTAGCCCGACGCGATCTCGAGGGGACCGCTCAGGATGAACTGCCAGATGAAGAGAAACGCCGCGAGGCGGCCCACTTCTCGCGGCCACCCCTCGCGAAGGTAGACGTAGCTGCCACCGGATCCCGGCATCGCCGATCCGAGCTCGCTCCAGACCATGCCGTCCGGATCACGATGAGCGAGCGCGACGACCCATCCGAGCATCGCCTGTGGACCGCCGAGCGCGGTCATGAGCAGCGGGATCGTGATGAACGGCCCGACTCCCATCATGTTGGTCATGTTGAGAGCAGTGGCCTCGAGCAGACCGAACCGGCGGGCCAGCTCCGGCGGATGACCGCCGCCTGAAGCGAGGTGACGCGGCGGCTCGGAAGGAGACGTCACCGCGGGACCTGTACGGGACGGCCTGTTCAGGGCTGATTCGTACGCCGCCATCGCGACGACGAACGTCTGCCGCGCGTCCTGAATCGACGCGGCGGGCTGCCGGCCGGTGTTCAGGCACTCGATCAGGTGAGTGAGCGGGAAAGGGCGCCGGCACCGCGTACGGCGGCTCGGACTGGCGCTCGTACACCCAGTCCGCTGCGCCGGCCGCAAGCACGGCGCGGCCCGGTGCGCGGAACCACTGATCGATGATCTCTCCTCGCGTTCCGACCACCTCGAGCCGGACGACGCTGTTCTGTTTCGGAGAGGGCCCGGTTTTTCGAGGCGCGTTGATGGTCCACGACGCCTCGAGCGTGGCGATGAGGCCGCTGGCGAACGTGAACGTCGCCATGCCCCAGTCTTCGACGGCAATGTCCTTGTGAACCAGGTTCGCCGTCCTCGCTTCAACCTGCGACGACCGTGCTGTTCGACAGCCACTGGAAGAGATCCATCCAGTAGATGCCTTCGTCGATCAGGGCGCCGCCCGGCACGTGGCTCGGGATCGGCGAACCACCCTGGCTTCCCGGAATTGAGCGCATCCTCGGCGATCGACCAGCGGCACGCCTGGTGCAGGACGGCAATGTCGCCGATGTCACCCTGCTCGATTCGCGCCTTCAGGTCCCCGAAGCGAAGCCGCATGATCCCCTGGAACGGAAAGCACGTCACGCCTGCCGCTTCGCACGGCGTCGACCATTCGATCCGCTTCCGCGACGGTCATTGCCATCGGCTTGCCGAGGATCAGGTGCTTGCCGGCGCGTCGCCGCCGTGATCGTGAGCTGCGCGAGCTCCGAGACCGGCGCCGCGAGATGGACGATGTCGACGTGCTCGCGCCGGAGAAGCTCCTCAGCGTGTTCGTAGCCGGGGACGCCGAATCTTCGGTGAACGCTTTGAGCTGCGACAGATCAGGACACGCCACGGCCACGAGCTCGGCGCCGTCGTATATCTCGAAGCGCCCGCGCGAGCCCGCATGCGGAGTACCAGTGACCCAACCCGAAGATCGCCACTCGCCATTTATGCATTCATGACCCGATATTAACCGGGGCGCTTCGCCCCGCCGGACCTCCTATTACGCAGCCTTCGGCGCGCCTACTCTCGTCCACGCGCCCGATCTCGCACCGCTCTCCAAACACGCTCCGGCGTCATCGGCAGATCGCGCAGCTGGATGCCGGCCGCTTGTTCACCGCCGCCCTGACCGCCGCGGCGATCGCGAGGATGCCACCTTCGCCCGCGCCCTTCGCTCCGAACGGCCCCGGGCCATCTTCGTTCTCGATCAGGATCGAATGCAGGTCTCGGCGGTGTCCTGAATCGTCGGAATACGGTAGTCCAACGCGCCGAGGTTGCGAATCCGCCCGCGATCGTCGAGCAGGAGCTGCTCCATGAAGCTGTGCCCGAGCCCCATGACGGCGGCGCCTTCGTCCTGACCTTCGACCTGCTGCGGGTTCAGCGCCTTGCCGATGTCGCTCACCAGAATCAGCTTGACGATCTCGACCATGCCGACCTCGGGGTCCACTTCGACTTCCGCCGCGGCGCACATCATCTCCCAGAACGCCGGCCGCCCGCCCAGCGGATGCGCGGGATCGAACGCATTGCCCTCACTGCCCGATGCCGATGACCTCTCCGCGCGGCGGGCCGAAATGCGCGTGCAGGAACTCCTCGTAGCTCAGCTCGCGGCCGGATATGACGACGCTCCCGTTGCCCACTCGCACGTCTGAGTCCGACACGGCGAAAGTCTGAACCGCCATCTGTTTGAGCTTCGCCTTCACGTCCCGGCAAGCCTTCGCAACGGCATTCCCCATGAAGACCGTCGAACGGCTTGCGGACGTGGACGAGTCGAACGGCACCACGGAGGTGTCGCCCATCACGATGGCGATGCGTTCTGGATCGATACCGAGCTCCTCGGCGGCGATCTGCTTCAGCACCGTTCGCGCGCCCTGGCCCATGTCCGACGTGCCCGACAGGATCGAAGCGCTCCCGTCGTAGTGCACGCGAGCGATCGCATACGAAGACGACGCCGTCGAAGAGCTCTTGAGGCCGAGCGAAACGCCCCGGCCACGCCCGGCCGCCAGAGGATCGGTCCAGCCGATTCGCGTTGCCGGCTTTGTTCGCGTACTCCTTCCCAGTCGCCATCGGCCGGCGTGTCACCGGGAATGAAGGCTTCTCCACGCTTCGCAACGTTGCGGCGACGGATCTCGAGCCGGTCGATCCCCAGCGCACTGGCGGCGGCGTTGAGCTGCGATTCGACGGCCCATGATGCCTGCGGAGTGCCGAACCCCGAAACGCGGTGCTCGGCGTCGTGTGCGACAGCAGCGCGCGCGCCGTCACGCGCGCGTTCGGCGTTCGATAGGGTCCGCACGCCGCGTAGCTCGCCTTGCTGACCACGCGGCCGCCGACGTCGGCGTACGCGCCAATCAGGAAGTCGGCCTGGATGTCCTGAAACACGATGCGCCCGGACTTGTCGAACCCCGTCCGGACGTGGGTCCTCGCAGACGCGCGTCGGACCTGCTGAAAGGTCTCCTCGAGCGTCAGCACGAGACGAACGGGCCGGCCGGTCCGGAGCGCGAGGAACGCGAGCAGCGGCTCGAACTTCGGCCAGCCTTTGCCGCCGAAGCCGCCCCGGATCCGGTGAAATGATTCTGACCTTCGCCACGGGCCATCCAAGCGCCGAGGCCACGACGCGCTGCAGCACGTAGGGATGCTGGATGGCGCTCCAGATGGTGACGCCCTCCGCGTCCGGGGCCGCAAGGAAGGCGTGCGGCTCTGATCGCGAAGTGCGTGACCATCGGGAACGTGTAGTCGTTCTCGATGACGCAATCGGCCCCGACCCCCACATCCCCCAGCCGAACCGCCACTCCTGGAGCACGTTCGTGTGCGAGAGATCCTTCTCGACTCGAATAGCCGGATCCTGGACGAGCGGCGCCGCGGGATCGAGCGCCTGCTGCACGGTGATCACCGCCGGCAACTCTTCGTAGTCGACCCTCACGGCCGCCGCCGCGGCCCTCGCCGCATCCTCTGTTTCGGCGGCAATCGCGGCAACCGGCTCGCCGAAGAACTTCGTTTCCCCGACGGCAAGCACGGGACGGTCCTGTACGCAGGCCCGTAGCGCGGCATCGGGTCCGGCAGGTCGCCAGCGGTCAGGACGCAGCGCACGCCGGCAACCTTGACCGCCTCGCTCACGTCGACCCGGTCGACGCGCGCGCGTGCGCAGTTCAGGTGAACGAGCTTGACGTGGAGGACGTTCTCGAGCCGGATATCAGCGGCGTACCGCTGTGCACCTGTCACGCGCTCGACGCCGCCCACGCGCGGAATCGATCGCCCGATCCAACTCTCCGCCATCAATACCAGATCCGAGGCTTCGCCCCGGACCCTGCGCCGTCGCTCGCGGGGCCCCGGTGCCCCGCCCGCTCCGGCAGGGCGCGCCGGTGGCGCGCCTGATCGTGTCTTGCATGGCAGACTTGGCACATTCATACCCATTCAGGCCGTGCGAGCACGGCTAGCGGCGTCGGCCACCGCAGCCACGATCCGGCTGTAGCCGCCGCACCGGCACAGGTTGCCGACGAGGCCTTCCTTGATCTCGGCAATGGTAGGCGACGGGTTCGTCATCAGCAGATACTTCGCGGACATGATCATGCCCGGTATGCAGAACCCGCACTGGACCGCGCCAGACGCGAGAAACGACTCCTGCAGACGATCGAGCGCGCCACCCACCGAAAGACCCTCGATTGTCGTCACCTCCGCGGCGTCAGCCTCCGCGGCGAGCACCAGGCACGATGTGACGGCGCGACCGTTCAACAACACCGTGCACGCGCCGCACTCGCCCTCGCTGCAGCACTCCTTGGTCCCCGTCAGCCCTGCCTGATCGCGCAGCACCTCGAGGAGCGACTGGTGCGGCCGGACGTCGAGATCCACACGATTTCCGTTGATGGCGAGGCTCACGCGCAGCGAGTCGGCACTCATCGGGCGGTGCTCCCGTTCTGTGCATCCCGCAGGCGATCGAGGGCGGCGGTCAGCGTCCTCCGGCTCATGACGTCCAGCATCGCCTCACGATAGTCGCGATCGGCCCGGACATCCGCGATCGGGCTGGCGTGCGAGAGAAGATCCGCCAGGGCGGCGTCGCGCGACGCGGGTGACGCGCCCGGATTCGCGAGCGTGCCGCTCGTGTCGGCCACGACAAACGGACGCGGCCCGACGGCGCCGAACGCGAATCGCGTCTCGCTGCCGGTCACGACACAGCACAAGTTGATGGTCGCCAGATCCACGCCACGCCTGCGTGTCACCCGCCCGAACGCCGCGCCGGTCGTGCGTGACGGAAGGGGCAAGTCGATCGATGCCACAAGTTCTCCGGGATTGAGCACGGTCTGTCCGGGACCGAGGAAGAACTCGCTCAGAGGGATCCGCCGCCCGCCAGAAGGTCCGATCAGATTCACGAGCGCCCCATACGCGAGCAGCGCGGGCGCCGTGTCGGCTGCCGGCGAGGCGTTGCAGATGTTCCTGCGAGCGTCGCGCGATTCCTGATCTGCACGGAACCGACGACGCTGCCTGCCTCGACCAGCGCCGGATAGTGCCGGCGCACGCGGGGATCCGCGATCACATCCGTAATCACTGCTGACGCTCCGATGCGGAGCACCGGACCATCTTCGATCACGTCGTTTCGCAGTTCCCGGAGTCCCTTGACATCGAGGACGACGGAAGGGCGCACATGACCGAGCCGCAGCCGGACGAGCAGGTCGGTGCCGCCCGCAAGGGCGCGAGCCTCCCGGCCGTGCTCCGCCAGCACGCCAAACGCGTCAGCAAGACTCCGCGGGCGGATGTGCGAAACGGCTGCACGGGGACTCCGGGGTTCAGGGTTCAGGAGTGAACCCGTTCCTTTCAAACGGACGCGCGGGTGGTGCCGGCTCCAGCGCTTCGAGGCGCGCGGACGCATGTCTGTAGAGCGGCAGTGCGAGCGCTCTCGCCTCGGGCACCCGGATGCGTCGATAGGATTCGTGGAACTTCGTTCGCACGTCTGCGACGGAGAATCTGCCGGACCGCACGAAGCCGAGGAAGAGATCGATGTTCGTCTCGAGGAAGCTCAGTCTGTCAGCCGCCTGCACGAGGTCGGCCTCGCGCGATCCTCCAATCTCGTGCCAGAGGATCAGCTGCTCCACCTGCCGCAACAGCCCATCGTCGGCGCCCTGCGAGCGCAGCCACTCGCAGACGATCCTCGCGCTGCGCTCCGAATGCAGGCGCTCGTAGACCGGATCGTCGAGCGAAGCCATCGCGGGTGAGTCCGGCCCGGGGAACGCGCGCTCCATGTCGTGCGTGAGCGCCGCGAGCCGGACGGCTTCGGGCAGGCCGGGGGCGAGCTCTGTCGAGCCATTCGAGCGAACGAATGAGATGATCCCGGTTGTAGGGATAGTTTTCGACGACCCAGTGTCGCGCTCTGTCCACGAAGCCTGATTCAACCATTCACCAGACCCTCACAGCGTCGTTACGGGGCGACTCTGGAGCAGCAGCAACTCGTCGTTGCGGAACGACCACTCGATATCCTGCGGCGCGCCGAAGAACGCTTCTACACGAAGGCCCATCGATCGCACACGCTCGAGCTGGTCGCCGTCGAGGACACGCTCCGCTCCCTGCGCTTCGCTCAACTCGACGTGCCGAGTGCCGTCGAGCTGCGCGTCGTATGTCACCGCAACCGGCTGAACCGAGATGAACTCCTCGACCACTGCGCCGGTCTCACGCTCGAGCACATAGTGGTCCGGCGTGATCTCCCCGAGACGATCCCTTCACCCAGTCCGAACACCGCTTCGATCACCATCCGATCGCGACGCTTTCGGATGGGATCGATCGTGAACAGCACGCCGCTCTTGTCTGCGCGGACCATTTCCTGGACGACGACCGCCATCCGCGTGTCCGAGAGCGCGCCCTTTTTCGCACGATAGAACATCGCCCGCGATCCAAAAACGACGCCCAGCAAGCCTGCACCTGCCGGGCGACAGCCTCTTCTCCGCGGACGTTCAGGAACGTGTCCTGCTGCCCCGCAAAGCTCGCGGCGTCCCCATCCTCGCTGACGGCGCTCGATCGCACCGCGACCGCGGGTTGTCGTCCGAGGTCGTCATACGCCTGAGCCATCGCCTCCCGAAGATCCTGAGGCAGACGGCGATCCCGTGATGAGCGTTCCTCAGCCGATTTGCGGCGTTATCAAGGGCCGAGGAGTCGTGCACGTCGAGGTCACCCGTGAGCTCGAGCACGAGCCTGGTCCCGCCATGCGTTTCGAGGAACGACTGAAACGCCGAAGGTGCAGACGACGAAGCCACGCGGGACAGGCAGCCCGGCGGCGGCCATGCGGGCCAGACTGGCCCCCTTACCTCCGGCCATCGGTGTCGCCTCGGCCGGAAGCTCGTGAAAGGGCACGATCGACGCGTGGGCTTTCAGCGAAATGATGTCAGTCCTCGATGATCGCCACGGCGCGAACGGGCGCCGCGGTGGTGTTCTGCCACTTGATCGGAAACACGCTCACTTTGAAGCCATGCCCCGGCAGCTTGTCCAGATTGCGTCATGTTCTCGAGGTGGTAGTACTCGCGCTCGCACATCACCCGGTGCGCTTCCCAGAATTGCTTCCGCTCGAACATGGCTCCAGACGGGGGATCGAAGGTGACGCGCATCGATGCCGGCCACCTTGATCCCTGGTCGAGCATCCAGTGTGTCGCCTCGCCGGTCATGCCGCAGTGATCGGTGAGGTAGGCCTGCGATTCTTGAATCGCGCCCGCGCCCGTGTGAATCAGCACGATGTCGAGTGGCTTCAGCGTGTAGTTGATCCGCGCCAGGGCGCGCTTCATGTCCTCGACGGTGATTCCCGCACCCTTTCGAGGTGCCTGAAGTCGAGGACGACACCGTCGCCGTAGCAGTAGTCGAGCGGAATGCCCTCGGGGCCCGGGGCGTCTTCTCTCAGATGCCGAAGCGAATCGATATGAGTCCCGATGTGGTCGCCTGTCACGACCATGTAGCTCGCGGTCAGGAGGTCACGCCGAACTTCGCCGCGCCGATGTTCGTTGCGAACTGCTGCCAGGTCTCGTACATCGCCATGGACGGACGGACGACGCGCGGGAACGCGACCATGTCGTTGTGCACCTGCATACTGAGATCAACGAGTCGTCTGGCCATGCAACTATCCCAAAGTTCGCCGGGGCAGATGTGGGCCGCGGGCTTTAGCCCGCGCCATGGCGCGCGCGAAGGCCCGCCCTACACCAGCCCAATGAATCCAGAATGACACCTCCGCCAATCGGCGTGGCCTCGCTACTGCGTTGCCGTGATGCCGCCGTCGACGTAGAGCGTCTGCCCCGTGATGAAATCCGACGCAGGCGACACGAAAAACAACACCGCTCCGACGATATCGCTCGTTTCGGCGATGCGACCCATCGGAATCCGCGCGACGAGGTTCTTGTAGAACTCCGGATCCTCGAGCCATCGCGCCACCTGCGGCGTACCGTGTGAAGGTGGGCGCGAGCGCGTTGACGTTGACGCGGTGCTCGGCGAGTTCCGCGGCAAAGCTGTTTCGTGAGGACCGAAAGGCCTCCCTTGGCGGCGCAATGCGCTGCAAACCCGCGCCCCGCAACGCCAGCTGGCTGCGGACGGAGCCAAAGAAAAGGAGCTTGCCGCCGGAGTTCTGCTGGATCATCTGGCGCGCGGCCGCCTGCCCCTGGAACATCGCGCTCTTGAGATTGAGCGCGAGCACTTCGTCGAAGTTCGCGGCGGTCACTTCGCCCGCCTTTTCCTCGCGCTGCCCGCCGACCAGATTGATAAGGATGTCCAGCCGACCGAAATGTGCGGTCGCGGCTTCCACGAGACGCTCGGTCTCCGGTTGCGACCGGGCGTCGAAGGCGTCCGGACCAGCTGTCGTAGCCCTCCGCGCGGAGCGTTGCCGCACACGCGCCAGCCTTCGCCGCGTCGTGGCCGGCTACGCCGACCCGGGCGCCCCGGGCGCAGAGCGCCTGGCATACAGGGGCCCCAATCCCCCGTAACCTCCTGTAACCAGGGCCACTTTCCCGTCGAGCCTGAACAATGGGTCGGGTACGGTCATCGCGAGGTCGGTGCGGGGCGATCCAAGTTCATGGAAGTGGCCTAACCAGTGCAGAATCTATCACAGCGTCCTTATCGACAAAACCCAAAATGTTCGAAAATTTCTCTTGTGGGTGGCCTTGGGATCATGGTAGTTTCCGCCGAAATCCCGTCACGAGTGGGCAGATGCGCAGGAGGAACCGGACATGTCGAACGTGCGGTATAGCTGGGCGCTTTTACTGTTGGTAGGGGCGTTCTGTCCGGCTGGCGCCAATCCGGCGTCCGCACAGGCCGTGAGCGGAATCCTCACGGGCACGATCGTTGATTCTTCTGGCGCTGGCGTTCCAGGCGCCACCGTCAACGCCACTGAAGCAAGCACCGGCGCGGTTCGAACGGCAGTCACTGGTGAGGCAGGACTGTTTCGAATCCGGCACTGAATCCAGGTAGCTATGTGGTGACCGTCGAGCTCGCAAGTTTCAAGACGCTCACTGTCTCCGACATCAACCTGTCAACCGCGGAAACGCGCGACCTCGGAAAACTGAAGATCGAGGTCGGCGGCGTCACCCGAAACTGCTCCAGGTCACATCGGAAGTGACTCCCGTTCAGATCTCGGACAGCGCTCGCCGCAAGACCGTCGTCGGCGCCGACCTTCCAGAACATCCAGATGAAGGGACGCGACATCTTCCGGATTGCTCGCGGTGCTGCCGGGCGTTCAGGACACGAACCTGAATCGCGACTTCTCGTCCTGGACGTCTGCGACGGCAGATCAGCATCAACGGCGCACAGTCACAGAACAAGGACGTCCGGGTCGACGGCATCAACATCGTCGACGAAGGCGGGTGCGGCACCGCCGTTCATCAACCTGAACATGGATGCCGTCGAACGAAGTGCAGGTCATCGCCAACGGATACACCGCTGAGAACGGGCGCAACAACGGCGGCCTGATCAACGTGGTCACCAAGTCCGGGCACGAACACCTTCAAGGGGTCGGGCTGGTACAACGCCCGCCGCGACAAGTGCGAACGCGAACGACTATTTCCGCAAGATCAACAACCAGGCGACAGCCGCTGTACGACGTGAACATCTACGGCTACAGCTTCGGCGGTCCGCTCGTGATCCCGAAGGTGATCGACAGCCGGAAGATGGACAAGAGGACGTACTTCTTCGTGTCGCAGGAGTACACGGATGATGCGTCCGAGCGTCACGATCCGGTCCAACCTTCCGACCGCACTCGAGCGCGCCGGCGACTTCTCGCAGACCCGCATCACGAACGGCAACATTCAGCCGATCATCGACCCGCAGACTGGACAGCCGTTCCAAAACAACATCATTCCGCTGGATCGCATCAGCCCGCTGGGACAGGCGATGCTCAACCTGCTGCCGATGCCCAACGGGATCCTGAACCTGGCAGCCCGGGCAGCAGTGGACGTCGAACTCGGCGTGACGACACGACGCCGGAGCACAGCCGCACCGAACAACGTCATCCGCATCGATCAGACGTTCACCGACAAGACCCGCGCGAGCTTCAAGCTCCTGAAGGATCGGGACGACGTGTGGAGCTACAACAACTTCACGCCGGGAACGGGCCACGTCGCGAACAACGCGCCGGGCATCATCGCGTCCTCGACGATCACGCAGGTGCTCAGGCCGAATGATCGTCAACGAGATGAACTTCGGATACACGCACAACCGCTGGGGTTTCATGCGGGTCCGGAGACCGAGGTCGGCAAGAACTTCGACTACACGACGCTGTACGCCGCGAAGCTTGGCATCAACGCGCCCAGGCTGCACGCCGTTCGGGCGACTATTCGGATCCGCCGAAGCTCGCCGGGCTTCGGGGGACCGCAGGTCGACGAGTGGCCATGCGCCCCGGTCTTCGCGACCGGCGGCGGCAACCGCGCCGGCCTGGCCGGCTACATGAACCAACTGCAACTGCCCGCTCCCGCGCCTGAACATGAGCGCGCGCGGATCCTGGGCGGACGACCTGTCGATCACGAAGGGGCGCCACAACCTCAAGGCGGGCGTTTACCTCGAATACAACAAGAAGACGGAGCCCGGGTCGACGAACTACCTCGGTAACTACAACTTCGGCAACGACGCGAACAACCCGCTCAACACGGGGAACGGCTACGCCAACATGCTGCTCGGCGCGTTCAGCCACGTATACCGAGCTGACCGCGCGCGTGGACAAGGACGTCCGCCACTGGCAGAACGACTTCTACGTCCAGGACAACTGGCGTGCCACGTCGCGGCTGACGCTCGACCTCGGCGTGCGCTTCCAGCACAGCGGGTCGGACTACGAGGTCAACAACAACCACACGGGCTTCTTCGCCGACGACTGGCAGAGCGAGCCAGGCCGGGCGGGTGTATGCCGTCTGACCTGCGTGCAGGCAGGCGTCGCGGGCAACCAGCCCTGTTCAGCGGCCAACCAGCGCTCCATCGATCCAGCCAATCCGGGCGTGCTCCTCCCGCCGCCCTTCAACGGCAACATCGTGCCGGGCACCGGGACTATCAGCCAACGGGATCTCGACCGATGGCATCCCTGGCGGGAAGGACGGCACCTACTTCAGGTTCCCGTACTCGTCGCGGCGCCCAGGTTCGGGATGGCGTGGAACGTCACCGGAGATGGCAAGACCGCGATTCGCGCGTCCACGGGCATCTTCTACAACTTCCCGCGGTCGACAGGGACGGCGGCTACAGCTTCGCCGGCGGCTGTCCGGTGTCGTGCAGCAACCAGATCCGCTGTGCGACGTTCGCCGACGATCGCCGCGGCGGGGTCGGGCGGCGGGCCTGCGCTGCTGCAGACGCCGCAGAACACGAACGTCGCCGGCTACGATCAGCCGCTCGCGAAGTCCTACAACGCGCAACGTCGCGTTCCAGCGCGACATCGGCTTCCACACCACGGCGGAAATCGCGTGGGTCGGCAACTTCCAGTACGAGGGCGGCCGCACCGTCGATCATCAACCGGCTGCCGCTGTATGTCTGCGGGAACCCGGCCAACCTCGTGAACAACGCTGCGCTCAACAACAACTCGCTGAGAGCGCGTCTACGGGCTGCGCCCCGGCATGGGATCGGTGACGCAGTTCGTCCAGAATCTGTACCCCAATACGCTCAAGTACACGCGCTGCAGCTGAACGTCCAGCGTCGGTTGAGTCAGGGCTTCCAGATTGGCGGCGCCTACACTCTTGCCAAGGGCGAGGGGCTACACCGGACTACGATCCGTACACCGACGCGATCGGTGGCAGAGACGCGCTCCGATCAGCGCTACTGGGGTCCGACCGCACGAGGACCGGCGAGCATCACGTCTCGTGTGAACTACAGCTACAACGTGCCCGACGCTGGTCCATGCGCCGGTCATCAAGTAAATCGTGAGCGACTGGCAGATCTCGGGTGTCACGACGCTGCTGAGCGGCGCTGGCGATCACGCCGGCGCTGCAGCCTCGAACATTGCCGGCATCCAGAACAGCAACCCGTCGCTCACCGACAGCATCACCTCGCGCTGCCATGCTGGTCGGCGACCCGTTCACGCTGACGCGCGGCGCAGATCGAGGCGAACAAGAGCCTGCCTTCGCGGATCAGTATCACTTACAACGTCGATGCCTTCGCGATGGCGCAGCCGCTCGAGCTCGACCGTCAGGCAACTTCGGCAACACGCCGGTCCGGCATCCTGCGCAATCCGACGTGGCACCAGTGGGACCTCACGCTGTCACGCCGGTTCCCCGTCAACGCCATGGGCCGGAAGAACGCCGGGCTCAAGCTGCAGGTCCAGGCGTACGACGTGTTCAACGAGGTGCAGTTCACCAACCTGAACGCGACGTACACCTTCACCGATGCGGGGCAGCGTGCAGAACACGAGCACCAGCACCGGTAAAGATCACGCAGACGGGCAACGGGCTCCGTCGGCCGGCACCATCCAGCCTCGTGTACGATCGGTCTGACGGCACGATTCGACTGGTAGCGCCTGCCTGAGAGACACGTGTCGCGCCCCAGCCGCCGTCGTGCGGCTGGGGCTTTTTGTTGGGATGAATTCCCGCGGTTGTGGCGCGGACTTGTGGCTGACGTAGGGCAGGCCCCTTAAGGCCCTGCCTCGAGACGCTGGCTGAAGCCCGCGCCTACAGCGTCAAAGCCCCGACGAATCGATCGATACCCGCAGTGCCAGTCCGTCCTTCCGCGGTCGGACGCCCCGAGCAGCGCGCCCGTTGCCGGGTCGATCGCTGATGGCCTGACCGCCGCCCATGAGCGCCCGGTGCGTCAAGCCTGGCCGCCGGCAGCACGCGCTCGTGGCCGCGCTGCGACGAGCGCGTCGATCACCGGCTGCGGTCAGCCGCCTCCTCCATCATCACGCCGCGGCCGCTGATGTATCGCACGCCGCGGCGCGTCGATCGCCTCCTGCAGGTTCAGTCCGCGATCGATCAGGTTGACGAGCACCTGCACGTGTCCCTGCGCCTGCACGTCGCCGCCCATGACGCCGTAGGACATCAGGAGCTGTGCCGTCCTTGAACACCATGGCAGGGATCAGTGTGTGGAACGGCCGCTTGCCCGGCTCGATCCGGTTGGGATGACTCAGGATCGAGCGAGAACCCGGTGCCGCGATTCTGCAGCATGATGCCCGTCTCGCCTGCGACGATCCCCGATCCGAACGCGTGTGAAGATGCTGTTGATGAACGACACAGCGTTGCGGTCCTTGTCGACGACGGTGAAGTAGGTCGTGTCGCTGACCCATCCGGATGTCGCCGTATGCCGGCGGGTCGATCGCCTTCGTCCGGATCGATGAGCGCGCGCCGGCGGGCGGCGTAGTCCTTCGACAGCAGCTCCTTCACCGGGACCTTCGCGAACGCCGGGTCGGCGATGTAGCGGTTGCGATCCGCAAACGGCGATCTTGGTCGCCTCGATCAGCGTGTGGTAGTAGCGCTCGGGCTGCCGTCCGCATGCGCCGTCAGGTCGATGCCTTCGAGAATGTTGAGCAGCAGGAGCGCGGTCAGCCCCTGGCCGTTCGGCGGGAGCTCGTAGAGCGTGTGGCCGCGATAGGTCGTCGAGATCGGCTCGACCCATTCCGACCTTCTGCGACGCGAAGATCCTCCATCGAGAGGAAGCCGCCGTTCTTCTGGCAGTAGTCCACGATCGCGCGGGCGATCTCGCCTCGATAGAACGCGTCGCGGCCTCCCCGGCCAGCGTGCGGAGCGTTCGCGCGAGGTTCTTCTGCGACGAAGATCGTCCCCGGCCGCGGAGCGCCGCCGTCGACGACGTAGGTGGACGCCGCCGCCGCGGTCAGCGTCGAGCTTCGCGACCTCGGGCTCCCAGTCGGCCGCGGTCTTCTCCATCACCGGGAAGCCGTTCTCGGCATAGCCGATCGCGGGCGCCAGCAAGCGTCCGCGAGCTTCATCGTGCCGTGCTTGTCGAGCAGCGTGACCCATCCGTCGAACGCGCCCGGCACGGTGATCGGTTCCATGCCGGTCGTCGGCATCTGCGTGATCTTCCGCGACGTGAAGATGCTCCAGGTTCAGCGCGCGCGGCGCGCGGCCGCTGGCGTTGAGCCCTCTCGAGCTTCTTCGTCTTCGCCGAATAGATCATCATGAAGGCGTCGCCGCCGACGCCCGTCATGTTGCGGTTCGGTCACGTTGAGCACCGCGGCCATGGCGATCGATGGCGTCGACCGCGTTGCCGCCGCGCTTCAGGATCGTCGAGCCCGACCTGCGACGCCAGCGGCTGGCTCGTCGCCACCATGCCCTGGCTCGCGCGCACGACCGATCGACCTCGCTCCTGATACCCGTGAACCATCGCTCCTGGGATGCCGCCGGAGCAGGACCACATCCGCCGGTCGCGGCCGGAGCCAGATCCCGGAACGGCCGCCGCCATGGCCGGCTTAAAGCGCCGGCAGCTCGAGAGACTCACGACGGCTGAGACTGCTGCCCATACTGGCGGACTACTACTTGCGCCTCGAGGTCGTTCCTTGAATCCACCATGACTTCGACCCGTCGTTGGTCGCGGTCGTCTTTAGATGCTCGCCACGCGTCGACACCGGTGCCGGGTGCGACCAGGCCGGCGTCGAGCCACGAGCCCGAAGCGGCTCCAAGCGCACCCTCTTACGTGACCGCCACGAGACAAGAACGGTCATGCCCGTCACCGATCTGGCAGGCAGGCCGCGGATTTCGAGATCAAGATTGCGGGCGGGCAGCGCGGACGCGTCGCGAGCGCCCAGCCGGCTTCGGTGCCACTACGGAAGTCGCGCTTCTACGTGGCACGACCAGGGCACTGGGGCGTTTCAGCTCTGGTCTCGCCCCGGTTCAGCGCAGACTCCTGCTCGGTCACGCCGAGTTCACGCGCCGTCGCCGTTGTCGTCCAGCCCAGGTGACTGCGCCGTGGACTATTCGCACGACGGCGCCGCGCTGAGTGCCGGCCTGAAAGCTCAGCTCGGGAGCCGCGGACGGGAACGCGGGGCGCAGCTGATCGAGGCGATCCAGGACGCCCACCAGGACCGTCAAGCACAGAAGCGCGCCGCCCCGTCATGCGCGTCGTCGTCCTGCGCACTGGGCGAGAAAAGAAGCGCCGGGTCAGATCTCGGGCAACCAGGTGCGTGAGGAGCTTCGCCAGAGCGGCGCGGCCGCTCTTTACGCTGTCTCCACGGCCGGCGCCGAAGGGAGGCGCCGTCGTCAGTCACCGCGCCGGCATCTCCGCCGAACAGGCGCAGCTGCGCCGACTCCGAGCTGGCAGACTCGTCGGCCAATCTCGCGCTCGTGCTCGGCGACGGCTCGAAGGAGTCAGGCGGACGTCACGTACCAGGTCATGGCCAACACGCACGTCGAACGGCGCTCGGAACAGCTCGCACAGGAACTGCTCCATCAGATGAGGTCGTCTGCAGCGTGCCGGACGGCGTGAAACCGGGCGACAGGCTGTCGGTCTCCTCGAGCGCGGGAGCATCACGACGCGGGCGCCCGCCGAGGTGCTCCGGAGTGAGCCGTGCGGCGGATCTCCCCGCAGCTGGGATTCTTCGACGGCGCGGCGCTCCTCGTCAGCTCGGTCATCGGCTCCGGCATCTTCGTCGTTCCGACGCTGATCGCGCAGCAGGTTCCGGAGCCGGGCGTCAGTCATCGGCATCTGGATCTTCTCCGGATTGCTCGTCCTGTGCGGGGCGCTCACCCTCGCGGAGCTCGGCGCGATGCTGCCGGAGTCTGGCGGCCTCTACGTCTACATGCGCGCGAGGCCTATGGACCGTTCTGGGCCTTCCTGTATGGATGGACGATCATGCTCGTCGTGATCCCGGGATCGATGGCGGCGCTGACGACCGCGTTCCTTCTATGTATCTGCAGCTGTTCTTTCCGATGTCGCTCGCGGTGGAGAAGACGGTCGGCATCGGGGTGCTGCTCGGTCTGGCGTTCATCAACGCCTGCGGGCGTCAGGCAGGGCGCCAGGCGTCCAGAACCTGTTCACGCTTTCCTCAGGTCGCCGGGCCTCTGCGGCACTCGTCCTTCTCGCGCTGTTCACGTGGTACGGAGCGCCTCGCGATTTCTGCCGCTCGCGCCTGCGCGCATTCACTGGCGGGCTGCTGACGGCGCATCGGCCTGTCGATGATTTCGACCCTGTTCGCCTATGACGGGTGCGCAGTTCGTCAGCTTCATGGCGGGCGAGGTCAGGACCCGGGGCGCAACCTGCCCCGCAGCATCATCCTCGGCGTCCTCATCGTGATCGTCGATCTACGTGAGCGCCAACCTGGCGTACATCTGACGTGCTGGGCCAGGCGCGCTATCGCTACGTCCGAGCGAGTCGCCGCCGATGCGATGTCCGCGATGGTCGGACGGCGATGGGCGCCACGGTCATCATCGTTCGCGATCCTCTGCTCCACGTTTGGCGCGCTCTCGGCCAACGTGCTCGCCGGCCCCCGTGTGTTCTTCGCGATGGCTCGCGACGGCCTCTTCTTCTCCGCAGCTCGCGACCATTCACGCGACGTACGAGACGCCGTCGACGGCGATATGGGTGCTCGCCGTCTGGGCGGGTTCTGCTGACGCTCACGGGCGGCTACGAGCACCTCATCACGATGGCGCAGTTCGCCAACTGGATCTTCTTCACGATGGTGGTGCTGTCGGTCATGGTCGCTGATGACGCAAGCTGCCGGACCGGGCCCGGCCCGTACACGTGTCACCGGTTACCCGTTCACGGTCATTGTCGTGTCGTCGTGCTCATGTCGTCGGTATTCGTCATCAACATGCGCTCGTCGGATCGCCCTCGGAGCTCGCTAATCAGGCCTCGGACTGCTGCTGCCTGGAATCTCGGCGTACATTGCTGAGGCGGAGAGCGAGCTGAGTTCGTTTCGCATCGCGGCCAGCGCGTATGGGCCTGCACGCCTCCGCCAAGGCTCCGCGCGATGTCTCGAGAGCGCCGCCGGACTTCGCTGCGCGCGAAGGCGGAAAGGCCCCGCCCTACACCAGTCATGCGGTCGAATGTGCTGCGGGATATGCCCATGCCACTCACACGCAGAGTCTCCTTGCACTTACTGGCGCCGCGGCTCCGGTCGACACTTCGTGCGCAGTCGGGTGGCTGGACGCTGGAGTCCGGCGCCGCCGGCCTCAAGACCTTGAAGGATCAAAGGGCGCGTCGTGCCGGCTACCTGACGGGCAAGCCGGCCGGAGTGCCGCTCGAGGGCAACAGCGCGTGCTGCATCCATCCGTTCAACACGGTCGGCGGAGAATGCGCGACCGACATCGCACCTCCGATCACCGCGACCACCGCGGGATCTTCTTCGCGTGGCACTGACATGACGTTCACTCGTGCAGCGGCGAGACCCTGCGCGGCGACTTCTGGGGCTGGGGACAGTTCGCGCCGATCGAGGATCGGGTCATCGTGAACCGCGACGTCCGGCTCGCCGCGCGGACGCGTCACGTCTGCCGAGGTCGCGCGTCCGGAACGACTGGACGATCGGCAAGCCAGGTCGTCATGCAGGAAGCCGCACGACGATTGCGCGTGAGCGCGGACCAGCGGCGGCGCGCGCCTGCTCGATCTGACGTATCGGTTCACGTCCGACTACGACGTGACGATCAACCGCATGGCATTCACGGGCGCTCTGCTTCCGTTGCCGGAAGGACGGAGCAGTACTCCTACGGTGATGCCAAGGGTGAAGTGAAGCTGCCGGACTCCAAGCCGACCGAGCCCGGAAACGGACTGGCCAGCGCAAGACTGGGCATAGCCATACAGTCAAGCACGCCGATGGGAAGACGGTCGCCTCGGCGGTCGTCGACCACTCCAGGCAACCCGCCTTCGCTGTGGCACGGCGTCCGGCTGGTGTCGTTCCTGAATCCGTGCATCGCCGCGCCGGCGCCGGTGCGCATTCCGTCAGGAAAGCCGCTCACGCTGCGCTATCCTGGCCGTGACGCAGGACGGCACATTCGCGCCGGGAGCACTGGACGGCTTGCCGCCGAGTGGCGGAAGTGAGGTATCGAGGAGGTAACGGAGTTCTACGAAACGGAGCAACACGGAGTCGAACGGAGACGAAACGGAAGAACATGGGCAGGGTCTCGCGCCGCGCTGTAGCGCGGCGGCGTGGGTGCGCCAGGACGACGGGACGCCGAACACCAGAGTGTGCGAGCTGGTGCTCGCGTCTGGCGTCCTGGCGTCGCCCACACGTGCTGCCGACCTGCAGTCGGCACCGAGCCGCTCGTCAGTTTGCGTTCGTAGCAGCTTACTCTTCTCCGTTTCACGTCTCCGGTGACTCCGTTCTCCGCTTGTAAGCGTGACCGTTGACTCCGGTCGTCTCTCTTATGTGCGACTTTCCCCTCACTTTAGCGAGGTCGATCTTCATGTTGCCGGACGCATGGCTGGAAAGACGGGACAGCGGCTTGCCGCCTTCGACGAGACCGGCGATCGCGATGGCGCGATCGCGACCGCGGCGATGTCGGCCGCCGATCGCAAGGCCGAGGACTGGCGCGACTACGGCGGCGGTCCGGACAATTCCAAGTTCTTCTCCCTGAAGCAGATCGACAAGTCCAACGTGTCGAAGCTCCGGGTCGCCTGGACCTATCCGTTGCATGGCGAGACGCTGTTCAATCCGATCGTCGTTGCGCGGGTTCGTCTACGCCAAGGGACGCAGCATGGCGCCCTGATCGCGCTCGACGCGGCCACGGGCAAGGAGATCTGGATCTCACGACGGCCTCGACGGCATGACGCGGCGCGGCGTGAACTACTGGGAAAGCAAAGACGGCAAGGATCGGCGGCTGATCTTCAGCACTGAGCGACCACCTTCCAGGAGATCGATGCCGCGACCGGCAAGACCATCCGCACTTTGGCGAAAACGGCGTCGTCGACCTGCGTGAAGGGGCTCGGAGGGACCCGGCCAGCGATCGGACGGATCCAGTCGAACACGCCCGGGAAGATCTTCGAGAACCTGCTCATCCTCGGCTCCGCGACCGGCGAGGCGTACTTTCGCCGCCCGGCGACCTGCGCGCGCATCGACATCATCACCGGCAAGCTCGTGTGGCAGTTCCACACCGTGCCTCCACCCGGGCGAGTTCGGCTACGAGACGTGGCCGAAGGATGCGTGGAAATACATGGGCGGCACCAATACGTGGGGCGAGATCACGCGTCGATCGCCAGAACGCGGCAATCGCTTGTATTTCCCGACCGGATCGGGCACCTTCGACTTCTACGGCGCCGATCGGATCGGCGCAAAACCTGTTCGCCGAATTGCCTGCATCGGCGCTCGATGCGCGCACGGGCGAGCGGCTAGTGCGCACTTCCAGAACGTCCACCACGATCTCTGGGACTACGACAACACGCTCGGCTCCGCAGCTGACGAACATCAAGAAGGACGGAAAGTCGATCCCCGTCGTGGCGATGGCGGGAAAGACCGGCTTCCTCTATGTCTTCAATCGGGTGACGGGCGAGCCAATCTGGCCGATCGAGGAGCGGCCCGGTGCCGACCAAGACCGAAGTGCCCGGCGAACAGGTCTGGCCGACGCAGCCGTTCCCCACGAGCCCGCCGCCGTTCGCCCGGCAGAAGTTCAGGCCCGACGATGTCAATCCGTGCACCTGATCACGCCGGCCGAGCAGCGAGCAGTTCAAGCAGCGGATTGCAGCGGCCAGGAACGAGAAGGCCTCTTCACGCCGATTGGATTCGACCGACGCGATCCACATGCCTGGCAACAACGGAGGATCGAACTTCGGCAGCACCTCCTCGAATCCGAACGACGGCACGGTTTTACGTCATCAGCTACGACATCCCGGCGATCATCCGGCTGTTGACGCCTGAGGAAGCCGCTGCGCGCGTGCAGGGCGCGGCCGCGGAGGCGCAGGCGCGGCGGCGGGTCCGGGACTCGCGGTGTTCCAGCGCGACTGCCAGGTCTGCCACGGAGCCGATCGGAGCCGGCACGCCGAATGGCGCGTCCCTGGTCGGCGTCGCGGGACGGCTCGCACCCGAGGAGATCCGATCAACGGTCACCAACGGCAAGGGACGTATGCCGCCATTCCCGCATCTCTCTGCCCGCGGACGATCGACGCCGTCGTCTCGTACTCGTCGCGGCTGATGCAGGTGGGCGCGGCGGCCGGGGACGCGGCGGTGACGGCATGCCCGTGACGTTCCACCTGGCCCGGTCGTCGAATCAGGACCGGCTGTCGTGAGGCCGGGCGGAGGCGGGCGAGGTGGCGGCGGAGGCCGCGCGTCTGGTCCTCAGGGCGCACCCGGAAGGTGTCGAAGGCTCCCGCAGAGCGCTACACGATGAATGGCTACGGTCTCTACGCGAACATCGTCAAGCCTGCCGTACCGACGCTGACGTCGTGCGACCTCAACAAGGGAACGATCAAATGGCGCGTGCCCGCTCGGCGACGATCCGAGGCTCGCGAGCGCCAGGGTCACGGGCACCGGCACCGCCGGCGATTTCAAGTTCGGCGTGATCCCGACGGCGACGGGAGCTGGTGTTCGTCGCCGGCGGAGACGACAAGCTGCACGTCTACGACGCCGCCAATGGCAAGGAGATCTGGTCGGCGGCGTTCGGGCCGCGAGCCGCGGCATTCCTTCGATACGAGCTCGATGGACGGCAGTATCTGCTGATGACGGCCCTCCGACCCTGGGGTCGGCCCGAACAGAGACAGATCCGTCCGGATCTGCCGCACGGCCTCGTCGCGTTCGCGCTGCCGTGGGGAAGAAGTAGTGGAACTCGAGCAACTGGATGGCTTGATGCGCTGCTTTTAACAGGAGGAAGGAGGTGGGGAGGATGGAGAGGATCTTTCCCTGCCTACGTCGAATCGATTCTTGGGCTGCTCGCGCGCCGGCTCATGGGCAGGCGCTGACGTGAAGAGCGAATCAGTGATGCACGAGCAACGCCCGACTCCCATCGTTGTTCGTGCATTCACGACGAACCTCATCACGTCCGCCGCAGCGACCGCGCGCGCGAGCAGCCAGTGAGTCGTGGCCCGCGCGCAGCAGGCTCCTCTTCTTCCTCCTCCCCTCCCCTCCTCCTGTGAAGGTTTTCACAGGCAGCCGCCGCTTACGAACTAGCCCTCAATCCCGAAGCCGCGTACGCCGCAGGCGATACGTTGCCGCAGATGATCGTCACGAACTGCTTCCCATCGGCCTCGCACGTGATGGGAGCCGAGTAGATCTGCATCGACCCCAGACTGCTCTTCCACAACAGCTCGCCGGTGCGTGCGTCGAGCGCCTGGAAGTAGCCTTCGCGGCCGCCGGTGAAAGAGCACATCGGATGCGGTCGTCAGTATTCCGCTGTCCGTGAGGTCGCACATCGGGAACGTCCACTCTGCGAGCTGCCTGTCGCCGGATCGACTGCGATGACGGCTCCGTGACCCGCCGCGTCGGTCCACGTGTTGATTGGATCGCGGCGGATGTTCGGGCGCGACTGCCGCGTCAGGACGGGTCGCGTCGCGCGATAGTTGCCGCCCATGAACGTGCGGCCGGGCCGGTATTCGGCCGAGTCACTCGTGAACACCCCTGAGACGTCCTCCCAGGCGGGAATGTAGAAGAGATTGGTCCGAGGGCTGTACGAGGGCGAGCACGTGCCAGTTCGCACTCCTGCTGCCCGGGACAAACCGGCGCGCCGGGCGGCTGTGGTGTCTCGACGGGCCGTTCCTCGCTCGTCGAGGCCGCTCGCCCAATTCACTTTGATGAACGGCTTCCCCAGCAGAAACTTCCCGGTCGTCCGATCGAGGCACGTAGAAGAACCCGTTCCGGTTCGCGAGCATGAGCAGTTTGGCGGGCGCGCCCTGCCACGGCGCGTCCACGAGCACCGGCACCTGGGTCGCGTCCCAGTCATATCGATCGTTCGGGGTGAACTGGAAGTGCCACCAGAGCTGGCCCGGTGTCGGCGTCGAGCGCCAACGACGGAGTCCGTGTAGAGGTTGTCGCCGGGTCGTTGCGCGCGGATTGAAATCAGGACCGGGATTCCCAATCCCCCAGTAGGTCAGGTTCAACGCCGGGTCGTAGGAACCGGTCACCCACACGGATCCTCCGCCGTTCTTCCAGGCGTCCTTGTTCGACGCTCCACTCCACGTCTCGGATCCAGGCTCGCCCAGGCGCCGGAATCGTACTGAACCTCCACGCCTCCCTGCCGGTTGCCGCATCGTACGCGGCGATGAACCCCGGAATGCCGAATCCGCCGCCGCCAACACCGATGACGACCTTGTCCTTGATCACGAGTGGCGCGAGGCCGACGGAATACCCGTGCGCGAACTCGCCGACGTTCACGTTCCACTTCACGCGGCCGGTCTTCGCGTCGATGGCGACCAGGTGCGCATCCAGCGTTCCCATGAACAGCGTGTCGCCGCGGATCGCGAGCCCACGGTTGTTTGCGCCGCAGCACACTTTGTAGTCCGGCGAGACCGCGTGCTTGTAGACCCAGAAGATGCGTCCCGTCTTCGCGTCAATCGCCACGGACATCGTTCGGACGTTGGGTCAAATACATGACGCCGTCGACGACGAGTGGAGAGGATTCCACGAGCCCGGACACCTGGGCCTGAAGAATCCACTTCATCTCGGAGGTTCTTGACGTTCCACTGTATCTATCTGCCGCAGCTCACCGTAGCAACGCTGAGCCGCTGTGCGCCGAGATATCAGCCAGGTTCCGGGGTTCCTTGTCGGGCCGAAGCAGGCGATCGTCGGTGAGCCTGCGCGGCGAGCCTGCACCCCGCCAGCAACCACGAACGCCGCCACCACCCATTCTGAACGTCGCGTCATGGTTGGGATCCGTTCAGAGTCAGGAGATACGACACCAGGTCGGCGAGCGCCGCGGGCGTCAGCTTCTCACCGTAGGCGGGCATGGGCGACGTGGTCGATATCGCCTCAGCTCTGCGAAGGTCAGACTTGACCAGCGACACGAGATGACCCTGATCGTCCTGCAGCTGCACCGTGAACGAATCCTCGTTGAGCCGCCGTCCTCGAATGACGCGGCCGCTGTTCGTGATGGCCTCCACGGGCCGGTTGATAGGACGCATGGATCCGGTCGGGTCGACGAGCGATCGCCGGATCGCGACAGGCGTGCGCGTCCTGCCGATCTCCGTCAGATCGGGACCCACGTAGGCCCCCTTGTCGCCCACCCGATGGCACGTCAGGCACTGGCCATCGCCTTCGAGCACCGCGCGGCCACGACCTGGATCTCCTAAAACCACCGTGGGCCCGTTGGCGGTCGCATCCAGCCCGACTCGCACCGAACGCGATGAGCCCTCTGAGCTCGTCGGGCTCGAGGCGGAAGCCTGGCATGCCCGTTCCCTGGATGCCCGTCGTGACGACCTCGCGCAACCCCCGCGTCTGTTCCTGCTGCCGCAGCGGACCTCGCCGAAGATCGATGCCCCCGATGCCGGCGCCGTTCACACCGTGGCAGCTCGCACACATCGAGCCGTACACCCGCGCGCCGGCGGCGACACGTCCGCTGCAGCGTACTCGAGTGCTCCTAGGCTCGCGCGTCATACGCGACGAGGCCCGAGAAACATGCGCGAGCCCGAGAAGCGTGCGAGGTCAAGTCGCTTCGAGCCGGCCGCTGCGCCCCCAATTCAGCCGATCAGCGATGGATCGTCAATCGAATTCGAACGACTGCATGACAGAACGGGAGATCAGAAGATCGGAGACTAGGAGATAGTATGCTTCTGTGATCTCCTGAACTCCTGATCTCTTGTTGAGAACCACCTCGCGAGTTACTTGCAGAGGCTCCAGATCGATCCGCCTGAAGTAGATCTCGGCGCCTCCGATTGGATCTATGATCTTCCCGTCACGACCACGCTCAGGCCGGCCGCTTCGTTCACCAGCTTCCCGTTCTCACGTGGTGACTTCAGCGTGTCCTTCTCCACGACGGCTTCGATCCGGGTCCATTCCAGGCCGGCACTTTCGACATCCTGTGGTCCCCGGAAGCCGAGCCGATCGGCCCAGTCCTCGCTGGCGGCCCCACCAACTGATGCGTCCGGAGGAGAACGCCTGCGGCATCCCTCTGGCGTCATAGACCGTTTCACCGTCGCGGTCCCTGCGAACACGAGCGGTGACCGCCGGACGGATCTGTTCGCCGGTGTCGCCGAATCCAGAAACCGGCAGAATGTCGCCGACGCCGCCCTCGATGATCTGGAACTCGATCGAACGCAGCCAGGGTCCGTTGAAATCGCTCTTCGTATTCCCGAGTCGCCCCTGCGCGTGCGGGAGCACTCCGCTGTCGCGCGCGCGGGTCTTGCGATCGCCGCAGGTGGCGCCGCCCCACCGGAATTCCGCGACCAGGCGGTAGTCACGTGTACGCTTCCTTCGTCAGCAGCCCGCCCCATACCTGTCCGCTGATCCTGATCGCCGGCGCGCCATCGACTGATCCACGACGCTGAACACGCGCTCGGGATCCGCTTCGTGGTGATCGACGAGCCAGGTCTGAAAGTTCGCCAATGACCGTCCGTCGAACAACTTGATCGTGCTCGACTGGCTGGACGCCGCAGTGGAGCTGGCGCTTGCCTTGCCGTCAGCCGCTGTCGTCAGCGCAATCAGACATGGCGAGCCCGGCGATCGGGGTCCTCACCCCAAACAGGGAGTTGGTCGTCCGCGACAGTTGCGCCTCGACAGCCTGCTATCCGTTGTAGGGCGGGCCCTTTCCGCCTTCGCGCGCAACCGCGTTCAGGCGCGCTACGGCGAGACCTCGCCAGAGCCCTGGCAGGCGGGCAGGCCGTCCGACGCCCCGGGCTGAAGCCCGCGTCCCACGTCGGAATCGAACTCGAATTCTATCGGGTAAACGGTCCTGGACTCGCGCCTCGCGGCCCATACACCAGCACTCTGCTGGCCGAATTCGCATGCCGAGATCGAGGCTTTGCCCGCGAACTACCATCGTTGACGTTCGGCGGCGGAGTTCCGGCGTCCATCGCCTTGCTGCCAGTCTTCAGCCGGAAGTCGAGATCCGACGCTCCTCGTAAGGCGTCCCTGGCTTCGACGAGTCCGGCGGAGGACGGCGGGCGCACTCGCTCGAAGATGTCGTAATCCACTTCGACTCCGTGCGTCTCTGCACCAGTAGCTGACGCGAGCTCCGAGAGCGATTTGAACCAGGCTGGCCTGATTCTGCGGACGGTCCGTGTCTACCGCATGCCCTCACGAGGTCCCGACCAGGAATACTGGAACTCGGCGCCACGATTCGGCCGGAAGCCGTCGTAAATCACGTCGAGTAATGCCGTCGGGCCGCCCAACGATGCAATCCCCGTCGTCGTGTCAGTCCCGAGGAACAGGTTGGTCGCGAAGTGCGCGTTCGAGACGCTGCTGGTCGGTGCGATTCTCCGCGACGAACGTGTTGTGCGCACGATCACGCCTGCCGATTGATGAACTTCAGCGCCACCGGCGTGCGTACACGATGTTGCGGATGTGGTATGCGGGCCGCCGAAGATCGGCTGGGCGCTGAGGACCCGTGTGGGCCGCGTTCATTCCACGTTCCGCATCACGCGGATGTTATGCACGCCGCCGTCCGCTTCGATGAAGTCGTCTCCACGTCACGTAGATGTCGCTGCTGTAGATGTCGATCGCTACAGCCCAGTGATCGCGCTCGGGATCCGGAACGCCGTGCATGCAACGCTGATGCCGTCGTGGAAGAAGGCCACGGCGTTGTGGGCGATCACATGCCTCGAGCCGTAGACCTGTGATCGCGTAATAGCTGTTGATCGGATGGGCGCCGTAGAGACCCGGATTTGCCTAGGCCGAGAACCCCGATGCCTCATCGTCACGGCCGAGAGAAGACGTTGATCCCGCGGTGTAGAAGTCCTTCGGACCCGGCGTGCGCGCGTTCACCCGATGCCGGCGTTCTCAATCCGGCAGTTCCGGATCGTCGGTCCTTCTTGCGCCTTCGCCACGTCTAGCACGCCGGCCCAGAAATGCCACCTCTGGTATTGTGGATCGTGAAGACCCTGAAGATGTCTGCGTTCCGAGCCCATCACCGTCGAAGAGACGAAACCGCCGTCAGCCGTCGAAGATAGCTTCTCCATCGCCGGCGGCACGAATGACGATAGGCCGATCGGCGTGCCTTTGGCGTGCAGGAGTGACGCGTCGACGCAATGTGGTCGTTCATGGGTCCACGTAGTCGTGGCGTCACCCTTGCAGAGCCCCGCGTGCACGAGAATCACGTCTCGGGCTCCGCCTTGTGCTGAACGGACGACCGTTCCAGTCGCTCGTGCCGGCGCCGGCATACGCCGCCATCAGACCCGTGAAGGCTCGGCTCCTGCTTCGCTCCTTCCACGTCTGGCGGATAGACATGGAGCACGCGGCCGCCGGTTGCGGCCCTCGGCTCGCCGCGCGTTCGCACTTTGACGTTCTGCACCGCCTGGCCGCTCACACCATCCGGATCGCTCATCGTCAAACGGACTTCATGCACTCGGTGTCGGTGACAGGTCGAGAATGCTGCCGGCAAACCGTCCGGCACCAGGCATGGCGCGCGGGAGATCTTTTCGCCGCCAATTCGGCGCAGCGGAAGGGCGCTCTTCCACGCTGTCTGGCCCGGCGCGCGGATGGCTCACCGTCACCGTGGCATTTCCGGTTCCTGCGCGCCTTCGATGACCCACTCGAACCGAGGCAGATGAGCGTGGCGGGCTCGACACGAAGTCGCGGGCTGTCGTGGCGTTCCTGAGCCTGGAACACTCGAGAGGGATGCGCTCCGAACATCGACGGCCGCGAACGCCAGGATCACTGTCAATTCAGTCATTGTTTTCGCCTATCCCGCTGCGACACGTAGGGCCGGGCCTTTCCCGCCTTCGCTCGAACTCGAATTCGGCGACGCTTCGGCGAGACCTCGTCGGGGCCTGTGACGGAGCGCGATGCCAGGTCCAAACCACGCGAGGGTCTAAAGACCGCTACTACACGAGCCGAAGGAGAATCGTCGTATCGAGCTGCTGGCAACCCTCAATCCATGCGCTCGAGCATCATTGAGACGCGGAATCTGACGTCGCGGACGAACCGTCAGCAGTGCCAGCCGAGCACCTCGATCGTCAGCAGGTATGCGCTCCGGCGGCAGGCGATCCACGGAACCGGGAATCGGTAATCAGCAGATCCTGGCCGCGCGGGCCGTTCGCATCGATGAATCCGCACAGACCATCGGGCCAGTCATTGTAATGTTCCGCCCCCCGACGATCCGCCTTCCTGACAGCTGCGCGATGCAGGTTTTTATCCCGTGCAGGACCGCGCATGAGAGACAATCTGCGCGACTCGATGGCCTCGCCCATGGCTGATACGCTTCAGTTCTCGTCCTCGTCGGTCCGTGCGAGCCGCTCAGCTGCTCTCGCTCTCCCCGCAGCCTGCCTTGCGACGTGCTCATCACGGGCGGAACCGGTTGTGGACGGCGACGGCACGCCGGCGTGCGGCGGACTGACGTCGGAATCCGCGGACGGACGGGATTGCCGCCATCGGCGACCTCCAGACGGCGGCGACGGCGTGCGCGGCATCGATGCCTCCGGCCTCGACGGTCGCGCCCGGCTTCATCGACATGCACAACCACTCGGACTACACGATCCTCGCGGAACCGAAGTCCGAGAGCATGATCCGGCAGGGCGTGACGACGATGGTGCTGGGAGAGTCGCGCTCGGCGGGTCCGGTGAAGACTGGAGCGAACGACGATCCGCGATCGCGATCGGACGGCGCGAACGTGGACTGGACGACGCTCGGCGGCTACTTCCAGCGAGCTCGAGCGCCAGCACATGGCGACCAACATCGCGTCGTATGTGGGCGAGGAACAGGTCTGGACGTACGTCAAAGGCTACGGGCAGTCCGCCGGCGACCTCCAGCAGAGATCGACGAGATGAAGAAGCTCGTCGCGCAGGCGATGGAGGAAGGCGCCATGGGCCTCTCGACGGCGCTCCTCGGAGCCGCCGTCCAGCCTGGCGACGACGGACAATCTCGATCGAGCTCGCGAAGGTGGCCAGGCAATACGGCGGGATCTATGCGTCCCACATCCGCGGACGAAGGGGAACGCGTTTTTCAGCGCCGTAGACGAGGCCATTCAGGTCGGGAAGGGCGCGAACATACCGGTGGACATCATCCACATGAAGATCGCGCACAAAAGCTGTGGGGCCGCGTCAACGAGATCATCGCGATGGTCCAGAAGGCGCGCGACGAGGGCCGCACCGTGACGGCGAACGTCTATCCCTACACGGCCGGGCAGAACAATCTGTCCTCGATCATTCCTCCCTGGGCGCACGACGGCGGGCGCGAACAGATGGTGGAACGCTTGCGCGATCCGGCCGCGCGGCGGCGCATGCACGGCGAAATCCTGAACGGGCTCCCGAACTGGTACAACCACTACCTGGCGACCGGAGACGGCTGGGCGGGGCATGATCCTCGGTGTCCATGCAGCAGCGAGCGGAACAAGCCGTTCCAGGGCAAGCGCATGAGCGAGCTCATCGCCGCTCGCGGCGGCGATCCGGTCGACGTCCTGTTCGATCTCCTCGATCGAAGAGCAACGGCAGCGTTCCAACGGTGTTCTTCCACCATTCCGAGCCGGACATGCAGCTGGTGCTGAAGCAGCCATGGACGTCGATTGGCTCGGATGGCGCCGCCGTCAATCCTGACGGCCCGACAGGCCGATCGCATCCGCATCCCGCGCTACTACGGCACGTTCCCGCGCGTCCTCGGACGCTACGTCCGGGAGCTCCATGTGCTGACGCTTCCCGGAAGCGGTCAAGAAGATGACGAGCATGAACGCGGACAAGATCGGCATCAGGGATCGCGGGCGGCTTCGCGAAGGCCTCGTGGGCGGACATCACGATCTTCGATCCCGCACGCGTCATCGACCGCGCGACATTCGAGAATCCGCACCAGTTCCCCGTGGGCATCGACTACGTCATCGTGAACGGCGTTCTCACGCTGGAGCACGAGCGTCACACGGGTGCGCTCGCCGGACGCGTGATCTACGGACCGGGGAAGAAGTGAGGCAGGAGGCTTCGCGATGAGATTCCTTCGCTTTGCGCTCGTCGTTGCATTCGTGGCGACTGCGGCCGGCCTGTCAGTCCGGCTGTCCGCACGACAGGCCCCGTATGATCTCCTGATCCGCGGCGGCCATATCGTCGACGGGACGGGCAACCCGTGGTTCTGCCGGAGACGTCCGCGATTCGCGGAGATCGGATCGCCGCGGTCAGGCCATCTCGGAAGGCGCGCGCGCGGCACGGAAATCGACGCGCGTGGATTGGCCGTCGCGCCAGAGCTTCATCGATCTGCACACGCACTCGGATCTCACGCTGCTCAACGATGGAAACGGCGAGAGCAAGGTCCGGCAGGGCGTGACGCTCGACGTGATCGGCGAGAGCACGTCGGTCGCGCCGCGCGACGGGCTGCCGGAAGCAAAGAGCACGTGGACGGATTTCACGGGCTACTGGCGTGCGCTCAAGACCAAGGGCATCTCGATGAACCTGATCTCGGAGGTGTCCTACCAGCAGATCCGGCTCGTGGTGGCCGGCTACTCCTAGGCGCCGGCGACGCCCGCGCAGCTCGCACGGATGAAGGAGCTGACGATCCGGTCGATGCGCGAGGGCGCGTGGGGACTCGTCACGAGGTTCGAGAGCGGCGGCCCGGGAGCATCCGGAGGAGGTCATCGAGATCGCCAAAGTCGTCGCGTCGCTGGGTGGCATCTATGCTCCCACATCGGCAGCGAGGGCATGCAGCAGGAGAAGGAACTGGCGTTCGCCATCCGTGTCGCCGAAGAAGCCCGGATTCCGGTCCACATCTTTCACTTGAAGATTCGAGGGAAGAACAACTGGGGAACCGTCGGAGAGTATGTCGCCACGATAGAGGCGGCGCGCAACGCGGCCTCGACGTGACGGCGAACCAGTATCCCTACACGGCCATGCAGCACCAGTGGAGCGCGTTCTTTCCGGTCTGGGCACGCGCCGGCGGACCGCAGGAGTTCGCAGCCATCGTTGAAGGACCCGGCAGGCCGCACAGAAGATCAAGGACGATCCGGATTTCCGGACCTGGGCCAGCGAGCACGGCTCGTGGGAGGGGCATCGTCCTCGGACGCGCGCGGCAGCCGCAGAACAAGCGGTACGAGGGCAAGCGACTGTCGGAGATCGCGGCCGAACGCGGTGACGCCGACCCGGCCGACACGTGCATCTCGCTGATGGCGGAAGAAGGAGGAACGATCTCGGGCATCTTCCACACCATGTCGGAGGCGGACGTGCGCACGGTCATGGTGCGATGCCGTAGGTGGCGATTGCGAGTGACGGCTCCGCGATCAATCTGGAGGAAGAAGGCGTCCCGCACCCGCGAAGCTATTCGACCAACGCGCGCGTGCTCGGATATTATTCCGCGAAGGACAGAGGATTACTCACGTTCAAAGAAACTATCAGGAATGACAACCAGCGACCTCCACCTGGGTGCTGGTAGCCGCGATCGTGCGGATCCACGCGCCGAGGGTTACCGCAGACCCTGGCACGTCTTCGTGCTTAAGCCAGGAGTGGTAAAGAACTTTGAGGCATCGTTAGAAGCTAAAAGCTGTCTCCATAAGTGAATCTTTGCATCTGATCAACGCAAGGTCCTCATCATGGGGGAGTGGCAAGCAGCTGGGCTCTTTGGGCGTTTGCTCCCAGGACGTGGGCGGACACAAAAAAGCAAATGTGCAAATTGATCCAGCGCTTTTAAGTGCTACCTGGCGAGTGCCACACACCAGCTCCCTCTGCTTCCGCCCGGCTGTCTGCTGACCATCAAACCAGTATGTAGATCAGGCTTATCACGTGATAATCATGCCAAAGTTCAAACTGTTCAAACCGCAGCTCTATTCTCTCACATCGGCGCCGAAGTGGTGTCGTACCGGAAGAAGGCGGGTCCGGGCGGTCGTCGAAGGATTCCACCTCTCTAGTTGTGAAATCGACTCCATCTTGAAGAGTCCCACTTCTTCTCGCCGTTGTTTTCGGATCGATCAACACGGTTACCATAGCCCCTCACCTCCGCGGCAAGGGCGCGATAATCGACAAATCATGCCTGCGCCTTCCCCACCTGCCTGCATGGCAGACGCTCGTCCTGCCATGACCGCTTCCCCGGCTTCCCGGGCGGACATCCGACCCTTCCTGGAGATGACCAGCGGTAGTTGCATCCCACCGTTGGTGACTAATCCGATGATGCGCGGGCTCATGGCGCAAGCCTGGTTCTTTG
>ERZ1370068.2526-contig-1670_pt1 | contig 40060 bp, 45 predicted proteins | sample MGYA00561227_ERZ1370068 | MGnify/ENA primary metagenome ERZ1370068 (study PRJEB38410, sample SAMEA6850437) | metagenome | study: Metagenomic assessment of the ecological functions of the soil: analysis of the soil microbiota associated with the... | reverse complement strand
GTTACGTACATGCGCGCGACGACGTTCAGTTGTGATTCCAGCGGACGCTGATTGACCGGCGCGTCGCGCGAAGGTGTTGAACCGACGACGCTGATGAGCCTCGCGGCTGCGCGCGAGCGCGGCCAGCGCGCCGGAGATCGGCGAGCTTGAGCAGTGGATTGCTCGGCGTCTCCACCCACAGCATGCGCGTGTCTCGGACGCAGTGCCGCTTCGACGGCGCGGCGGTCGTCGTCATGTCGACGAAGGTGAACTCGAGGCGCGGCCGAGTCGGCGGTCGCACGCGCCTCGAACAGACGGAAGGTGTCCGCCGTAGAGGTCGTCGCTGGCGACGACGTGGCTGCCGCTGTCGAGCAGCTCGAGCAGCGTCGAGGTCGCCGCCATGCCCGGAGGCGTAAGGCGAAGCCGCGCTCGCCGCTTTCGAGATCCGCGATGCAGCGCTCGTAGGCGAAGTCGCGTCGGATTCTGGTGCGCGAGTACTCGAAGCCCTGATGCACGCCCGGCTCGACTGCGCATAAGTCGAAGTCATGCGTAGATCGGTGGCATCACCGCGCCGGTCGCGGGATCGGCCGTCTGTCCGGCGTGGATGGCGCGCGTACCGAGACCGCGCTTGCGGTCGTCGCTCATGGCAACTGGATCCTCCTGGCAGCCGCGTCCTCCGTGTCCTTGAGCTGCTTGCGCAGATAGTTCAGCACGTCCCGCCCGCGTGATGAGCGCCGAGGAACCTGTCGCCGTCCGTCACGCGTAAGCGACGTAGCGGCACGCCAGCGAGCGCGACACGAGATTGTTGATGGAGAAATTCGCGGTCGACGCTCGCGAAGTGCTGGCGCATCGCCTTGCGCACCGGCGCGTTCAGCAGCTCCGGCTGACCCGAAGGTGAAAGCGCATGACGTCTTCCTCCGTGAGCACGCCGACGACGCGGTCGTTCTCCATGACGGGGAGCTGCGAGAAGCCGCGCGTTGCGCGCAGGCGGTTGTGCGCCGTCGTCAGCACGTCGTCGGGTCCGACCGTGCATGGTCGCGCGGTGCGCGTGCGCTCGCCCGACGAGATCGCGCAGGTCGCCTTCCGTCGGACGCTGGATGAAGCCCTGATCCTCCATCCAGAAGTCGTTGTAGAGCTTCGACAGATACTTGCTGCCAGTGTCGCAGGCGAAGCGTCACACGCTTCGAGCGTCGCCGCTGCTCGCGGCACCAGCGCAGCGCCGCCGCGAGCAGTGTTCCCGTGTGACGAGCCCGCGAGCAGGCCTTTCCGCGCAGCGGCTCGCGCGCCGACGGCGAAGTGATTCGTCGTCGCTGATGGCGTAGGTCTCGTCACCGCCGACGAGGTCGGCGACGATGCTCGGCACGAAGTCCCCCGCCGATGCCCTCGACCGAGCCACGCGCCTTCTGCGTCAGCGTCGCCGGTGCGCAGGTAATTCCGCGAGCACTCGAGCCCCTCGGATCGGCGAGCACGATCTCGACCTTCGGCGCGACGCCGTCCGGAAGAAGGCCGGAGAGTCCCCGAGATCGTTGCTCGCTCGTGCTGACGCCGACGACGACGGCGTCGAGGTCGTGATCCATCTGCTCCCAGATCTCGGGCGCGGTGGTCGTCTCGTGCGCGCTGCGGATTGTCGGGATTGCCGAACTGGTTGATGTAGTACGCCGCCGTGCTCGCGGGCGTAGCTGCCGGGCGAGATCCTGGTAGTACTCGGATGACCTGCGCGCGACGTCCGAGCGCGTGAGGATGATCTCCGCCCCCATCGAGCGCAGGTTGAAGATCTTCTCCTGGCTCATCTTGTCCGGAATGACGAGCACGCAGGCGGTAGCCCTTCGCGCGGCGGCGAGCGCGAGGCCGATGCCCGGTGTTGCCCGCCGTCGCTTCGACGATGGTGTCGCCCGGCCTTCAGCTCGCCCGCTCTCGCCGGCCTCGATCATGGCGACGCCGATACGATCCTTGATCGAGCCGCCCGGATTCAGCAGCTCGAGCTTGGCGAACAGACGGCACGGCCCCGCATCGAGCTTCTGCAGCTCGAGCAGCGGCGTGCTGCCGACCATTTCCAGCACGTTCCGATAGATCTTCATTGCTCACTCGCGCCTGTCGCGGCGCCGGACCGATGGACGCGGCAGTCTCTACGCGCCCAGCGTATGGCGCGAAACGGTGCACACACTGCTCGAAATGCGACATCGGCGCTCGCCTGCTCGAGCCCGTCGGCGGCGCTCGACGCTCAGTTGCTCCTGGCATTCACCCTCGGCAAGTCGGGCGCGTGGCTGCGCGCAGTCGGCACGAGCACGAGCGCAGGACGAAACCAGCTGCGCGCTTCGCCGAGCTGGTCGCGCGCGCTGCGCCGGTGAGCCGATCGCATATCTGCGCGGTACGCGCGAGTTTCTGGTCCATGCAGATTGCGCGTGAGTCCGGACGTGCTGGTGCCGCGGCCCGAGACGGAGGGTGTCGTCGAGGCCGCGCCTCGCGCGGATTCGCACGACGCGCGACTGGACAGGTGCTCGATCTCGGCACGGGCTCCGGCGCCATCGCGCTCGCCCTCGCACGCGAGCGCCGCATTGCACGATCACGGCGACCGATGTCTCCAGCGCCGCGCTCGCGGTCGCGCGTGGCAACGCTGCGCCGCGCTGCGATCTCGGAATACTGTCGTGTATCGCGCTGCGGCGACGGTACGAGCCCGTCACAGGACGAGTGCTTCCATCTCATTGCCGCGAATCCGCCCTACGTCGCCGACGCATCACCCGGCGTCTCGACGACGACGATGCTGCGCTACGAGCCACGGCTCGCGACGTCGCCAGCGGCTCGACGGCATGCGCGATCTGCTGCACCGTCATCGCCGGGCGCACCGGCGCGACTCGAACAGCGGCGGGATGATCGTGCCTCGAGGCACGGCTACGATCAGCGCGAACGCTGAACGACGCGCGGTTGCGAGCTGGCTGCCGAGCTGGTGCAGTGCTATCAGGACCTCGCCGGCTCTGATCGCGTGAGCGCGCGCGCGCCTGAGCGATGCGTTCATGAGCGACGAAGCGGACCGATGCGCCTGCGTCACAGCCGGCATGTTGTCCTGCCGGAGTTCGGCCAGGAAGGACAGGCGCGGCTCGCGGCTGCGCGTGCGCTGATCGTCGGCCTCGGCGGGCCTCGGCTCGCCGGCAGCGGTCTATCTCGCCACCTCGGGGTGGGCGAGCTCGTGCCTCAACGATTTCGATCGACGTCGACGCCACCAACCTGCAACGCCAGATCCTCTACGGCGAAGCCGACATCGGCACGCCGAAGACGGAGCGCCGTGCGCGACGCGCTAGGCGCGTCTTCGACCGCCGCGTGTCGCTGCGGTCGCTCGTGCCGGAGCGCGCTGTACAGACGAGCAGCTTAGCCGAGACGGTGAGCTGCGACGTCGCGCTCGACGGCAGCGACAACTTCGGCACGCGCTTCGCCGTCAATGCCGCCTGCGTTGCGACGCGCACGCCACTCGTCCCGGCGCCGCTGCGCTTACGATGGTCAGTCTTCGCCAGTTCACGGCCTGACCTCGACGGCGGGCCTGCCACCGCTGCCTGTACGGAGAGAGCGACGAGGGGACTCTGAGGAGACGCCGCAACAACGGCGTGCTCGCGCCGCTCTGTGGGCGTGATCGGCAGCCTGATGGCCGTGGAAGCGGTGAAGCTCTCGTCGGGCTCGGCGACTGACAGTCGCCGCAAGCTGCGTGCTGTCTGCGACGCGCGCACGCTGCGCTGGCGCGAGATCGCGCTGCGTCCGCGACCCGGCCTGCCCGTATGCAGGTATCGGCGCGTGTGCCAGGGCCGATCGATGCCCGCATCGACGGCGCAGCAGCCGACCTGCTAGCATCCGGTGACATGCACGCCGGTTGTCCCATCATGCCGACCGATGCAAGCTGCTCGAGAGTCGGCACGACGATCTTCACGTCGATGTCGCAGCTCGCCGACCGAGCGTGGCGCCGTCAATCTCGGACAGGCTTCCGATTCTCGACGGACCCGGTCGAGCTGCACGAGTGCCGGTGCATCTGTTACACGCGCGCGACGGCAGGAACCAGTACGCGCCGATGACCGGCGTGTTCCGGCGTTGCGCGAAGCGACCGCGCAGCAAGGCGTAGGTAGGCTCTTTACGGCTGCAAGGTCGATGCCGCGAGCGGAGGTCACGGTCACGAGCGGCGCCACCGAAGCGCTGTTCGCGGCGGTCCACGCCGTCGTGCGGCCCGGCGAAGAGGTCATCGTGCTCGATCCCTGCTACGACTCCTACGAGCCTGCGGATCGAGCTCGCCGGCGCGCGCACAGTGCACCTGAGCCGCTGGTCGGCGCCGGCGTTCTCGGAGTCGATCTGGCAGCGCGTCGCCGATGCGCTTCGGACCGCGCGCACGCGCATGATCATACATCAACTCGCCGCACATACCCCACGGGCGCGACGCTGTCGTCGGGTGACCTGGACACGTCTGCGCTGACGCTGCTCCGGCGATACTGAGATCTGCGTGCTGTCGGACGAGGCGTACGAGCACATCAATCTTCGACGGTCGCGAGCACGCGAGCGTGCTGCGTCATCCCGAGCTAGCGCGGCACGCAGCTTCGCTGGTCTCTGAGCTTCGGCAAGACCTATCACGTCACCGGCTGGAAGATCGGGCTACTGCGTGTCGCGCCGCGCACATCTGTCCGCCGAATTCCGCAAGGTGCATCAGTACCCTCACCTTCTGCACGCTTCAACGCCGCACAGTGGGCGCTCGCCGATTACACTGCAACGTGAGCCCGAGCACCACCGCGAGCTGCCCGTCGTTCTACCAGGCGAAGCGAGACTACTTCCGCGCCGCCACTGCGGCGTTCGCGCTTCCGACCGCTCGACGTGCAGGGCGCGTATTTCCAGCTCGCCGAATACGATGACATCACCGACGAGGACGATCAGGCCTTCTGCATCCGCCTGATCGAGGAGCACGGCGTCGCCGCCATCCCGACCTCCGTGTTCTACGAGAATCACCTCCGGCCGGCCAGCGTCATCATCCGGCTTTGCTTCGCCAAGACCGAGGCGACGCTCGCCGCCGCATGCGGAGAGATCAGCTGCGCGATCTGAACGTTGCCCCCGTGCAGGCTGATGGCGGCTCGCGCGACGCGCCCGCCAATCGCACGCTCTACGCGCCGATCCTCGGCGCACTTCTGCAGGCAAGACCGATCTCATCGTGCTGCCCGAGACCTTCCTATCCGGCTTCTCGAACGAAGCGAGCGCCGGGAAGCCGAACGCATGACGGCCGGCAATCATCGCCTGATGCGCGCGCTCGCCGATCGAGGTCGGCCAGTCGCGACCGGCAGTCTGCTCGTGCGCGAAGCCGGAACGGTGCGCAACGTCTCGGTGGATGCGTCCGATGGGACTCGACGCAGCTCACGACGTTATGTCGACCCTGTCCGGATGGCGCGCGAGCACGAACGCTTCGCTGGCGGCAACGAACGGTTGATCGTCGAGCTGCACGGGATGGCGCATCTGCCCGCTCGTCGTGCTACGACCTGCGCTTCCCGTGCTGGTCGCGCAACCGCTACGATCCGTCGGCAGCAGCGCCTCGAATACGACCTGCTCATCTACGTCGCCAACCGGCCGAGCGCGCGGCGGCAACGCGTGGCGCACGCTGCTGGGCGCGCGGGCGATCGAGAACCTGAGCTATTGCATCGGAGTCAATCGCGTCGGCGTCGGACGGCAACGACGCTGCACTATGCCGGGCGACAGCGCGGTGCTGAGCTCGCTCGGCGAGATCGGAGACGTTGAGCTCGGCGCGCAGCGCGTCAGGTCGCCTGCGCGACGGCTCTCGGCAGAGCGCCTGGCCGACCATCGGCGCGCGCTTCCCGGCGTGGATGATGCGGACGACTTCTCGCTGACACTGAGAGCGACGCGATCAGAGCGCGCGATCAGAAACGCACGCCCGGGTAGCGCGCGCAACGCGCGCCCGCATTCGCGCGCACCGGTGAACCGGATCGCGCTCATGCCGAGCGCCGCCGCGGCATCGATGTTCGCCTGCAGGTCGTCGATGAAGATCGTGTCGCCGGCGTGCAGCGCGTGTACTGAGTCAGCAGGCGCTCGAACATCGCCGCCTCCGGCTTCAGCAGGCTGACGCGACACGAGACGATGCCGCCGTCGAACAGCGGCCAGAAGTCCTGCGTCCGCTCCAGATAGGCAATCGACGTCGAGGCCATGTTCGAGAGGAAATAGAGCGGATGCCCGCCGGCGCGCAGCTCGCGGATCAGATCGAGCGTGTCCTCCTTGGGCGTGAGCGACGGCGCGACACGATCGAGTAATGCCGCGACGATGCGCATGCGCTCGCAGCTCCGTGCGGCTCGCGAATCGCCGAATCGCCTCGGCCGGCTCCAGCGCGCCGCGATCGAGCTCGAGCCAGTCGAGGTGGTCGAAGATCTCGCGACGCACGCGCGCACGCATCGGCTCGTCGTCCGCGATCGCTCGCGATGAGGCGCCTCCGGCTGCCAGTCGACGACGACGCCGCCCAGATCGAAGACAATGGGGCGCACGACATTCATACGCAGCTCATCGAGGAAAGAGCCATGATCATCACGACGACACCGCAGATCGACGGTCATCCGATCAGGAATACGCCCGGCGTCATCGCCGGCGAAGCCATCGTCTAAGCGCCAATATCTTCCAGCGACCTCTTCGCCGGACTGCGCGACATCGTCGGCGGCGCTCCGCGTCCTACGAGAAGGAGCAGCGCCCGCGAAGATCGCGCTCCAGGAGCTGGAACAGGCCGCGCGCTCGGCAAACGCAAATGCCGTCGTCGGCGTCGATCTCCGACTACGAGGTGCTGGGACAGGCGGGCAACATGCTCATGGGCAGAGCATGCAGCGGCACCGCGGTCGTCATCGACTGATGAGAAAATGCGGACATTCCTCATTTTCGTCGGGGATCACAACTGCGGTGGCTGAGCCGGAATCGGGAAATGAGGCATGTCCTCATTTCAAGCGCGGCCGAAACAGCGCGAACGCGCTCGATGTAGCCATGGATGAACGTGCGTCCGCGCACAGGCCCGATCTCGCCGTTGCAGAAGAATCCGCCCAGCGGCGTGCGGCCCGCATGACGGCGGAAGCTGTCGGTATCGTGGTCGGGGCGCGTACAGATGTCGCCCGCGACCCAGACATGAGAACAGCAACGCACCCGCGAACCGCGCCCTGGTCGAGCTGGCTCGAGTGCCTGCTCGAGATCCTCCGCCGACGTGACAGCGTCGCACGTGAAACTGAACGACCTGGTTCGTTTCCAGTTCCGCGCGCCGATCCACAGTGCACCGCTTTCGTCGTCCACGCGCGAGCACGATTGCGCACGAGGTAGTCACCGCGACCGTAGCGGCTTTCGCCCGGACGCATGACCAGACCAAGGAACAGGCCGCCCGGCACCAGGAGCGCAGATCGCGTGCGTCGCGACCGCTCGAAGACCTCCTGGCTCAGCATCTCGGTCGGGCGCCGGCCGTCCAGCTCGAGCAGCAGGTTGCCGTGTGGCGCGCGTCACGAACAGCGCGCTGGCCGATGGGTCGGCAACCCTGTGCGCACGATCGCGCGCACGTCGAGATCACCGATCGAGCGTCGAGACACGCCGCGCCACTGGCGTGGACGCCGCCGTTCGACGAACAGCAGTGCTGTCGCCCGGCGCGGCGCACTCACCGCTCGCCAGTCCGCCCACCTCGGTGCTGCCCGGATAGTGCCGATCCAGCGCCTGCAGGAACGGTTCGGTCGCGAAGCTGAACGGGTCGGCAGCAGGACGAAGCTCGGCCCGGACCGTCGCTCGGCAGTGCGCCCGAAGCCGGCGTGCCAGACTGCAGACGCGCACGCGGATGGCGGTGAGTGTCGCGTCCTCGAAATGGCGGGCCGACGAGCTTGACGCCGCGGCAGCGATGCGATCGTGAGCGAGAGCGCCTGGCCGCATCCTCGCATTCCTCGCCGCCGCCGATGACGCCGGCATCCGGCGCAGCCGATGAGCGTGCACTCGCGCAACGGCGCCGGCAGCAAGCTCCGGAAGCTGCCGCAGCTCGTCGTCCGTAACGCGACGACGGGAAGACGACGACGAGGTCCGGGCGTGCGCCCAGTGCCTCGCCGCGCTTCGGCCGCCGTCGCCGCGACGGCGCGTCTCGAGCGCGGCTTCCCGACTGATCGTCGAAGCCCAGCGCACCGCGCTCCCAGGTGCCGAGCTCCTGGAGCAGCGTGACGAGATCCTCCGCGTGCTCTTCTTCCATGGCGAGAATCCCCTCGAGCATGCGCCGCGTCGTCGGAGTCGTCGTTGCCTGAGATAGCTGGATCATCCTCGCGGTAGCTGTCGATCGCGATGCGCTCGGCGACGAGGTCCTCCTTGATCATGTCGATCAGCGTCTGCCCTCGACGTACTCGGAGTGTGCTACGGCTGGCAGCAGTCCCTCCGGCGACGAGATTCGGCTCACCGCCGAGCTGCACGATGCGCTGCCGCGATCTCGGTCGGCATGCGCCTGCTCTTCGTTCGCGTGCTGCAGGAACTCCGCCGGCGACGCTCTGGCGCGTTGATGCCCGCTCGCCATGAAGTAGTGGCGCTTGTAGCGCAGCACGCAGATGATCTCGGTCGCGAGCGCCTCGTTGAGGATCTTGATCACGGCCTCCGCCGGTCGGCCTTGTAGTCCCGGCGTGATCGCGCCCTGCTCGATGTGATTGCGCGCGCGTGCCCGCAGCGTTTTCACGTCCGTGAGAATTCGCCTTCTTTGCCACTGCGTGTAGCGCTCCCGCTCCCTGACACTTCCAGAGACATTATGAGCAACAACGCCGCAGGGCGCAGCACAAAGCCCACGCGATGTGGTCGCCCCGGCGCCTTCAATACGACCGTGGAGCTCGAAGCCATCCTCGCGCTCAGGGGAACATGGAAGGCAAAAAGACGCGCACCGCCGCCTTCCTGCCGCGCGCGACCGAGTAGGCTCCGCCGAGCTCTACGCGCAGGCGCTCCCTGATCCTAAGCAGGCCCAGCGACCCAGCTCTGCGTGTCTCCTGGCAGTGATACCTCGGGCCATCGTCGCCGACAGTCAATCGAAGCCGCTCCCCGTCCGGGCTACCGATTTCTGAGGACGACCCGTGACGGCGGCCACGCTCGCCGACGCTGGTCAGCGCCTCCCGAACAGCGCGATAGAGCGCGATCGCAATGGGCTCTGCGGGCTGAGGTGCAAGAGTGGCGCTCGGCGGCGAAGCGTGACAACGACGATGCCGCTCAGGCGAGAGAAACCGTTCCGGCGAGCGTCTTGACCGCTTGGACGAATCCCGGCGCTCGAGCGGCCCGGCCGGGGCCGCAGCGTTCGCCAGGCCGTGCCTTGAGATCGCGCAATCGAACTCGTCAGCCAGCAGGGCCTCGAGATCCCCTGACCGTTTGCGCTGCATGTCCTCGCACGGGCTGCCCAGCGCATCACGCAGCGGCACCAAAACCCAGCTGCAGCGCGCAGAGATCCGGGCCATAGTCCCTCGTGGAGCACGCGGGCGAGAGATCGCGACGCTCCAGGATCCTGCGTGGCCCGCCGCGAGCTTGCAGCGCGAGAAGTCGCACCTGCTCGTGCTCGCGATCGTGCCCTCGTACGCGCGCGGACGGCGTCCGCAACATCCACGATCGACGCAAAGAACCCGCAGGCCGTCCGGGCGTCTCGATCGTGTCGATCCCGAGCTCGGATCGGAAACTCGGTGCCGTCCTTACGAATCCCGAAGACATTGGCGAGGTGCCCGGAGTGAAATCCCCGACTCGTAGCCCCGAGGAGATTCGGGCCGTGAGACCTCGACCAGGAGCTGTCTCGATCCTGCCAAGCCCCAGCAGCTCGGTCGCGCGGGTGACCGAAGGTGCGTTCGGTCGCGGCATTCACGAGCGCCACGCGCCCCGCCTCGTCGATCAGACGGTCGCGTACGGAGCTGACTCGACGACGCTCCGAAAGCGCCCTCGCTTGCCGCGAGCTTGCGTTCCATCCTCGCGCTTATAGAGCGCGACCTCCACCGCCGCCAGGAGTTCGGTGGGGCGGACACGGCTTGACGAGATAGCTGTAGGGTCCCGGTCGTCCGCCGCCCGCGTAACGGTCGTCGAGTCGCCGTGTGCCGGAGATACACGACCGGCACGTCGAGGACCTCGCGCAGCCGGGTCCGCCGTCTCGATCCCGTCCATGGCGCCCTTGAGCACCACGTCCATCAGCACCGCGTCCGGACGCGTTTCCTCCGCCATCGCGATCGCTTGGGCCCCGGAGGAACGCCGGGCCCGCGACGGCGTAGCCGGCGAGTTGGAGCTCGTGCAGGATCTCCATGGCGATGGATGCCTTCGTCTTCGACGACGAGGATCTTCGCGGCGCCGGATTCACGAGTGTTCGACTCGCGCAGCAGGTGCCGGGAATGCTCATGCAGACCGTCGTTCCTGCGCTTCGCTCGAGCGAGAGCATCCCGCCCAGCTGGCGGCTCAGCATGTCGACGAGCTTCAGCCCGAGCGTCGACGGATTTCTCGGTCTCGACGCCCGCGGAAGTCCCGATCCCGTCGTCGCTCACGGACGAGCCTGATCTTCGTCCGGCGTCCTCCCGGGAAACGGGACGCGGACCTCTCCCCAGCGGGCCGTCCGGGAAGCCGCAAGCTTCAGCGCGTTCGATGTTCGAGCTCGTTCAACGACGAGCCACAGGCGATGAGTGTCTCTGAGGGTTCCGGCGGACATCTCGCACACATCGACCGCCAGGGCGACGCGCGGAGCCGGCCGTCCGCTCACGGAGGAGCGGAAACTCTCCTCGGCCAGTTGCCGCTTACACAGCCTTCCGAAGTCGAGCCGCGAGAGGTCGCGCCGACTGGATAGAGCTTCTGTGGACCAGGAGCTCATCGACTTCACGCGGTTCGCGCAGTCCCGCAGCACGGCCTCCGAGGATTTCCCCCGCCCAGGTGGCGACTTCTGGAGGTCGAGCAGGCTGGAGACGACCTGGAGATTGCTCCTTGACCCGGTGGTAGGACCCTCCTTCAGCAACACTTCCTTCTCGCGAAGCGTCGCCCCGATCTGCTCGCTGGCATCGTGTGAGCTGGCTCTGTTCGCTCCTGAACGCGCTGTTCCAGTCTCCTGGCTGAGGTCGCGGTAGAGATCTTCACTCTCGCGCAGCGCTTTGCACCATCCTGAGGTGCTCCATCCACAGCCAGGTGCGCTCTGCGACCGTTTGGACCAGCGCGACCACGCGATCGGTCCATGCGCGTGGCTCGTCGACGCTGGCCCACAGCGTGACCTCGCCATTGCCCGTCCCTGAGCAAGGGACGGCCACGTAGGCGCCGAGCCCGTGAGCGTCGGTACGCGGTCTCGAAATACTTGGCCGTGTGCGACGTCCGCGCTTGCATCCACGTTGACGAGCCGTCCTCCCGGCTTTCATCTCGGCGATCGTGGACGGTGCTGAACATCGAGAGAGGATAGTTGCCGGCCACCGAGGGCAACCCGCGGTGGTGATCGCCGTGGATGATCATCCTCTCGCGGACGAGATCGGCTTCGCTGAAATGACACGCGCGAGACGTCGAGGTGCTCCCCGAGCTCCGTCGCGACGCGATACAACAGCTCGAACGGATCTGCGACCACGCGAAGGTCTTCGCCCAGCCGAAGGAGTAGCTGTCGGTCGCGATCCGCGCGTTTCCGCGCCGTGATGTCACGCCACACGGAGAGGCCTCGGACCACCTTGCCTCTGCGTCACGGATCGCCGTCAGGTTCAAGCTCACGTCGACCTTCCGGCCGTCGCTGTGTCTGGAGTCGTAGCTCGGCGTCGCGGACGGCGCCCGTGGTCACGAAGGATTGGAGTGCGGCTCGAGCCACCTCCAGGGAGTCCGGGTCGTAGAAGTCCAGGACGGGCGGCCGATGATCTCGTCTCTCGCGAAGCCGATACCCGCGACCAGGGTCTCGTTGCAGTCGATCACGCTCCAGTCGGCCGCGCGCAGGGAGCAATACATGTCGGGCGCATCGACGTACAGGTCTCGGTACTTTGCCTCCGCTCGTGCCTCTCGTCCGCTGATGCTGAGGAGCAGCGTTCCCAGGAGGCCCACGAAAAAGAGTCCCCCGGCGAGGACACTCCAGGCCTGAAGGCTTCGACGTCCAGCGAGATACTCGGGAGTCGGCAGCACGGAGAAGCGCCAGTGGCGCCCGGCAACGTCGAACGCCGCACTGAATCCGGCTTGGAGCGACGCATCGCTGCGAACTGCGGGCGCCGGCAGATCGTCGTGCAGGAGCGTCTCGCTGCCCGGTGCGGACTCGTCCACGAGGCGCACATTCGTCCCGTCGCGATCGAGTCCTTGTAGTGCACCCTTGACGACAGCGCCAACGCGGAGGATGCCCGTCGCGAAGCCTTTCAGGCTGGCGCGGCGCTCCTCGACCGCCTTCGGAGGCAGGCTCTCCTGATATACCGGCGCCAACAGGAGGACGGTGACTTGCCCTGCTCCTTCCGGCCCGGCGCGAAGCGGCGGTGTCGCAGTCGTCACGCCTGTGTCGCGGGCCCGCTCCAGTGCCTCACGCTGCGGGCGGTCGGCGCCGATGTCGTAGCCGAGGGGCGGGTCGTCTCCCGCGGGCGGCTCGCGGTAGTACACGGGGAAGTACTGATCCCGAAACGCTGCGGACACGAGCGTTCCGCCCGGTGTCTTCTCCTCGACCTCGAGGTCGGTGAAGCCGTCGCGCCGTGCGCGCTCCTCGGTACAACTCTCTTCTCGCTGCCTGGGACGACGGGTATCCACGAGAGCGCCAGGCTCTCCAGGTGGCGCTGAAGGGGGCCTGCGTGAACGTCCGAAACTCTTCGCGGGTGACCGCTGGCGCCATCCGGAACAGGCCCGCGAGCGACCTCGACGGCCTCGACGTAGCGATCCAGCTGGCGCTCGAGCTCGTGCGCCATCACGGCCCGCGCGGCGCGAGAAGTCGGCATTGATGCGGTCGTTCTCCAAGGCGCTCGAGCGAACGAACAGGACTGTCACCAGCGCGAAACCGACGAGCAGCGGTGCTGCCACAGTGAGGCGACGGCTTCGCCAGGCATGTCCGGGTTCGCTCACGAAGCTCATCACGACGGGCGCGAAGACCATGACGCCGATCGCGTCGCCGATCCACCAAGTCAGCCAGCTAAAGCCGGCGTTGCCCCTCGGCATGAGCCCCGCGACGGCGAGCGTGCTCACGCCGAACGTGGCGCTGACCAGCGAGCCCACAAGCCCGCCGAGGACGAAGAAGAGAAGGATGTCGCGATTCTCTCTAGCGGAGACGGACTACCGACGAAGCGCTGCACGAGGAAAGCACCAAAGACGCTCTGGGAGGCTGGCACCGGCACCGATGCTCGCCGCGATCGAGACGGATTTTCAGGACGGCCGTCGTGCTGCTCGCGTCAGAAGGATGTCCCCACGTTGACCAGGAACGAGCCGATGAGCACGCCCGGCCAGGCGGCGTTGCCCCAGACGAGAACGAGGACGAGCGCGATGCCTGCAGCCGGCCAGACGGCGGTCGCGTAGCCTGGCGGAATCGCCATGAGAAGGGCCAGCCTGCCGGCCACGAGATAGGCGACGGCAGTGACGGCGGCTTTGCCCAGCCACCAGCGGAACGGAGAAGCGACAGTCATCCTCGGCGGGATCCGCGGCTCCCTGCGCTTCGAGCACAAGGCAATTCAGACGCGTCCGGATTCTAGCGGCTTTCGGCGAAGCTTGTCTGCTCGAGCGATCGGGCCGAAGTGGCGAGCCGCGCGGCTCGCGCACACCCGAGCGCGTTTGCGTGATCGACTTCAGGAATCTCCACAGCGAATCCGCTAGCGCGGTAGGAGCTCGATCACTCCATGAAACTCGTTAGTCGTTCTCGAAGCTTGTTTCGAACACGTGCACCGATCCTGTGCGAAATGGTGCGGCAGCCGGAATCCCGCCGCTGCTGCATCGCGAATTGTCAGGCGTCGTCCAGGCGCGCACGATAAGCAGACGCGAGATGAGTCGCTGCACCACCGTCGCAGTACACTCAGCCCTCACGAATTTTCCGAGGACGCGGAGCCATTCGTAACGCGCCCGGGCAGGCGACGGTGATCCGTCTTGCCCGGGCGGGAACCACAGCCCCCGGCGCGGCGCACTTCCCGCGACCCGGGCTGTCGAAGCGGCATTCGACTGCAAGGAGCACGGCAATGACACACGGATACAGGGCCCTGGTTCACGAGAAGCTGACGCCGGGGACGGGCATCAGCCGCCCCACCAGACCCATGTCGATCGTCACCCTCGACAGTCCCGCGCTCGAGGTGATGACCGACCTCGAGAAGGAGAAGGCGGTAACGATCGGCCCAACGGCGTCGATCGACACCGCGAACCGCCTGATGATGGCGAGCGGCGTGCGGCTGCTCCATCGTCGCGGAGCCGCCTGATCGCGTCGTCGGTCTCATCACGGCGACCGACAATCCTCGGTGAGAAGCCGATGCAGGTGATAGGCGCAGGCGCCCGGCCGGACTTATTCGGACGTCGTCGTCCAGAACATCATGACGCCCGGCGAGGAGATGGAGGTGCTCGCGTTCGAAGCCGTGCGCACCGCGCGCGTAGGTGACGTCGTCACGACGCTCCGGAGGCCGGGCGGCTGCATGCCGTCGCGGTCGCACGCTCCGGGCCGGGCACTGCGCCGGTGATACGAGGGATCTTCTCGGCGACTCAGATCGGCAAGCAGCTCGGCGCGCGCATCGACACGACGCACTCCGCAAAGACCTTGCAGAGCTCGAAGCCATCCTCATGGCCTCATCCATCAAGCCGGGCCATCTACAGCCACACGTCTGAGCCTGATGCATCTGGGCCAGACGTCTGGCGGAGGAAGGCTCCGCGCACAGCGCGTCGCTCGAAAAATCGGCCGGCGCGGCGCCGCTTGGCGCAGCGGCTATTTGCCAAGCGCGTCGAATACCTGCTTCGCAATCGACGTCGCGGCGCTCGCCGGGTTCGAGCGAATCCGCTTTTCCTCCTCACCGATCATGAGGAACAGTCCGTCGAGCGCCTTGCGGGTGACGTAGCTGTCGATGTTTGCATCTTCCGGCTTCACGAGCCCGAATCGGGAGGCCTGACTCGCGAGCTGGTCGTATTGCCCGGCCAGCTGCAAGCGGTGCAGTCATCTTCTGCACGATGGGCTGGAACTTGTCGGTCAGCTCTGCGGAGGTCGTCTCACGAAAGTATTGCGTGGCCGCGTCGTCGCCTCCCGTGAGAATGCCCTTCGCATCCTTCACGCTCATCTTCTTCACCGAATCCACGAGGATCGGCGTCGCTTCCTGCACGGCCATCTCGGCCGCGCGGTTCATGCCGACGACCAGCTCATCCGCCTGCTTGCTCATGCCCATGAGCTTGAGACCGGACTCGACCTTCCTCGATCGCGGGAGGCAGCGGGATCTTCACCGAGTCATTTCCGAGGAAGCCGTCCCGCGCGCCGAGCGTGCTCACGGCTTTCCCCGCACCCTGGATCAGGGCGTCCTTCAGGCCGGTCGTGGCCTGGTGATTGGACAGGCTCTCGAGACCCGCCGCCGACGCGGGCTCGGCGACGGCGACGCACACGAGAACTACGTGAGCGTGATCGGCTGTGGTCGACAAAACCAGTGCTCACCGGGTACTCGTCTGCCGAAGCGACGTACTCTTCGAGACCCACTGAACGACTCGGGCCGTCCCGTCGGGCATCCACCGAGGCTGACACCAGGCGCGCATGCGGATCCAGCAAGCTGAGATACCGCGCCCACTGACGGGGCGCACCTGACCGGACCCCGAGAGCGCTTCGTAGCTGGCGAGCTGATGCCGTCGAGGGTATTCACGTCTTCCGGGTTCGCCGTCGAGTGTGCCGACTGTTCGGCGCGATCCCGGTCGCTTTGCGGCGCACTGGTCTTCAAAGAGTCATCACGCGGATTGCCCGAAGCCGCTGCCGCCAACGTGAAGAGCGCGGCGGCGACGCAGCCGGGTCATTGCCGACGCTCCAATGTTCAAACGGCTCCCATTGCTGCGAAACACTTCGCTCTCCCGGTAACGGAGGTCGTGCGCCGATAGTTACGCCGCAGATTGTACGTGCCGTCGTCGCCGCGCGGACCGCGAGCTGGTCAGAACGCGCGAGGCGACTACGCTGGCGAGCAGGCTGTGACTTTCACGCCGCCGATGCTTCCGGCTCGTAGCCGAGACTCGGCGCGAGCCAGCGCTCGACCTCGCTGACGGGTATGCGCTTGCGCGCGCGCGTAGTCCTTCCACCTGGTCGCGTGCGAGCTGGCCGACCGAGGAAGTACTGCGACTCTGGATGCGCGAAGTACCATCCCGCTCACGGCCGCCGCAGGCCACATCGCGAAGGACTCCGTGATCTGGATGCCCGTGCGGCGCTCGACGTCCATGAGACGCCAGAGCGTTGCCTTCTCCGTGTGATCGGGGCATGACGGATAGCCCGGGGCGGGACGGATGCCGCGATAGCGTTCCGCGATCAGGTCGTCGTTCGTCAGGCCTTCATCCGACGCGTAGCCCCAGATCTCGCGCCGCACGCGCTCGTGCAGGCGTTCCGCGAAGGCCTCGGCGAGTCGGTCTGCCAGCGCCTTGAGCAGGATCGCACTGTAGTCGTCGTGGGCCTGCTCGAATCGCTTGACGTGCGCGTCGATGCCGTGACCCGTCGTTGACCGCGAACGCGCCGACGTAGTCCGCGATACCGCTCGCACGCGGCGCCACGAAGTCCGCCAACGACAGGTGATGCTGACCGTCCGGCTTCTGCTTCTGCTGGCGCAGCTGGTGCAACGTGGCGATCGGCTGCGTCGCGTGCCTCGGTGGCGTGGACCTCGATGTCGTCATCGCCCACGCTGTTGGCTGCAAACAGTCCGACGACGCCGCGTGCCGTGAGCCAGCGCTCGCCGATGATGCGGGCGAGCATGGCCTGCGCATCCGCGTAGAGCTTGCGCGCTTCTTCGCCGAACGCCGGGTCGTCCAAGATCTCCGGGAACTTGCCGTTCATCTCCCAGGCGGAGAAGAACGGACGCCAGTCGATGTAGCGCGACAGGTCTTCCAGTGAATAGTCGTCGAAGGTGTGGACGCCGAGAGCCGACGGGCGCGGCGGCGTGATATTGCGTCCAGCCCGCGTCGAACTTGTTCGCGCGCGCTTCGCCGAAGCGTCAGGCTCGGCGACTTGCGATGACGATCGCCGTGCTGCAGGCGGCGTTTGCCGTGCTCGGCCTTGAGCTTGCGGACGAACTCGTCGCGGTGCTCGCGGCTTACCAGCGTCTGCACGACGCCGACCGCGCGCGAGGCGTCCTTCACGTACACGACGGGTCCATGGTAGGCGGGATCGATCTTGACCGAGTGTGCGCCGGCGAGGTCGTGGCGCCGCCGATCGAGCAGCGGCAGCTCGAAGCCGAGCCGCTCCATCTCCTTGCGCCACGTGCACCATCTCGTCGAGCGAAGGCGTGATGAGTCCGGACAGGCCGATGAGGTCGGCGCCTTCGCTTGCGCGCGGTGTCGAGGATCTTCTGCGCACGGCACCATGACGCCGAGGTCGATCACCTCGAAGTTGTTGCACTGGAGGACGACGCCGACGATGTTCTTGCCGATGTCGTGCACGTCGCCCTTGACCGTCGCCATGCACGATCTTGCCGTTGCGAGCGTCGCACGCGCCGCCCTTCTCCTTCTCGATGAACGGGCACGAGGTAGCGCGACGGCCTTCTTCATGACGCGCGCCGACTTCACGACCTGCGGCAGGAACATCTTGCCGGCGCCGAACAGGTCGCCGACGACGTTCATGCCGTCCATGAGCGGACCTTCGATCACGTGCAGCGGGTGCGGGAACTCGCGTCGCGCCAGCCTCGGTGTCCTCGACGACGAACTCGTCGATGCCCTTGACGAGCGCGTGCTCCAGGCGCTTCACGACCGGCCACTGCCGCCACGCCAGCTCGTCCTCGCGCTTGCGCTCGCCGCCCTCGCCCTTGAATTTCGCCGCGATCTCGAGCAGGCGCTCGGTCGCGTCGGTTCGGCGATTCAGGATCACGTCTTCTACGCGCTCGCGCAGCTCGGCGTCGATCTGCTCGTAGATGGCGAGCTGTCCGGCGTTCACGATCCCCATGTCCATGCCCGCGCCGGATGGCGTGGTACAGGAACACCGAGTGCATCGCCTCGCGCACCGGGTCGTTGCCGCGGAACGAGAAGCGACACGTTGCTGACACGCCGCCGCTCACGAGCGCGTGCGGGCAGCCGTTCCTTGATGAGGCGCGTCGCTTCGATGAAGCCGAGCGCATAGCCGTTGTGCTCCTCGATGCCGGTCGCGACGGCGAAGATGTTCGGATCGAAGATGATGTCCTCGGGCGGAAAGCCGACCTGCTCCGTGAGGATGCGATAGCAGCGCTCGCAGATGGCGATCTTGCGCTCGATCGTGTCGGCCTGTCCCTGCTCGTCGAAGGCCATGACGACGACGGCCGCGCCGTAGTTGCGTACCTTGCGCGCGTGCTCGATGAAGGACGCCTCGCCCTTCCTTGAGGCTGATCGAGTTGACGACGCCCTTGCCCTGCAGCGCACTTGAGGCCCGCCTCGATCACCGACCACTTCGACGAGTCGATCATGATCGGGACGCGCGCGATGTCCGGCTCGGCCGCAATCAGGTTGCAGGAACCGGGCCATCGCCGCTTCCGAATCGAGCATGCCTTCGTCCATGTTGACGTCGATGATCTGCGCGCCGTTCGCGACCTGCTGGCGCGCGACGTCGAGCGCGCCGTTGTAGTCGTCAGCCTCGATCAGCTTGCGGAATTTCGCGCGAGCCGGTGACGTTGGTGCGCTCGCCGACGTTGACGAACAGGCTGTCGGGACCGATGGTGCACGGCTCGAGACCGGAGAGGCGCATGCGTCGCGTGGATCTGCGGCAGTCGCCGGCGCGGGTGCGCGGCCACCGCGTCGCGCAGCGCGCGGATGTGCTCGGGCGTCGTTCCGCAGCAGCCACCGACGACGTTGACGAAGCCGCTGCTCGCGAACTCCCCGATGATGCGCGCCATCTGGCTCGGCGTCTGCTCGTACTCGCCGAACGCGTTCGGCAGAGCCGGCGTTCGGGTAGGCGCTGACATAGGTGTCGGCGATGCGCGACAGCTCCTCGACGTAGGGACGCAGCTCGGCCGCGCCGAGCGCGCAGTTCAAGCCGACGATGAGCGGCTGCGCGTGGCGGATGGAATTCCAGAACGCTTCCGTCGTCTGGCCCGAGAGCGTGCGGCCCGACGCATCGGTGATCGTGCCGGAGATCATGATGGGCAGGTCGATCCCGAGCTCATCGAGCACGCTGCGCACGGCGAACGCTGCGGCCTTCGCGTTCAGCGTGTCGAAGATCGTCTCGATGAGGAGCAGGTCCGCACCACCGGCGATGAGCGCACGCGTCGCGTCCGCATACGTAGCGGCGAGCGAGATCGAAGCTCGATGTTGCGCTTGCCCGGGTCGTTGACGTCCGGCGACAGCGACGCCGTGCGATTGGTGGGACCGAGCGCGCCCGCGACGAAACACGGCGCGCCTGTCTTCCGCGGTGTAGTCGTCGACGGCGTCGACGCGCGAGTCTGCGCCGCTTCGTAGTTCAATCTCGTAGACGAGCGCCTCCATGCCGTAGTCCGCCTGCGACGGCGCGTTCGACGTGAAGGTGTTCGTCTCGATGATGTCCGCGCCGGCCTCGAGGTAGCGAGCGGTGGATGTCGAGCACGGCCTCGGGCTGCGTGAGCGTCAGCAGGTCGTTGTTGCCCTTGACGTCCTGCGGCCAGTCGCGGAAGCCGCTCGCTCGCGGCAGGCGGCCTCGTCGAGCTTCAGCGCCTGGATCATGCGTGCCCATCGCGCCGTCGAGCACGACGATGCGTTGCCGAGGAGCGCGCGGCGCGCGCGTGCGTTCGTTGTCCATTGCTCCGTTCCTGTGAGTTCGCGCCGCGATCAGCCGGCCTGCGCCGTCGGGCGCGCGCGCGCTCGGGCCGCACGCCGAGCGCGTGGCAGATCGCGTAGGCGAGCTCGTAGCGATTCAGCGTGTAGAAGTGGAAGTGCTCGACGCCGTGCTTGCGCAGCGTCTCCACCTGCTCGATCGCCGATGCTCGCCGCGATGAGCTGGCGCGTCGTCGGATCGTCGTCGAGGCCGTCGAAGCGCTCGGCGCAGCCACGGGCGGCACGCCTCGCGCCGCAGGCCGCTGCAAAGGTCAGCGTGCGCGCGAAATTGCGTGACCGGCAGGATGCCCGGCACGACCTCGACGCTGATCGCCGCGGCCGCGCAGCGGTCACGGAAGCGCAGGTAGCGCTCGATGTCGAAGAAGAACTGCGTGATCGCGCGCTTCGCGCCCGCGTCGCACTTGCGCTTGAGGTTGACGAGATCGAACTGCGGGCTCGGCGCGTCCGGATGCACCTCCGGATAGGCGGCGACCGAGATGTCGAAGTCGCCGACCTGTCTTCAGGCCCTGCACCAGCTCGGCCGCGTACGCGATAGCCGCCCGGATGCGGGCTGGTACTTGCCGGCACCCTGCGGCGGATCGCCGCGCAACGCGACGAGGTGACGCACGCCCGCGTCCCAGTAGCGCCGCGCGATGCATCGAGTCTCTTCGCGCGTGCGCGCCGACGCAGGTGAGGTGCGCGCGCCGGCGTCAGGCGCGGTCTCGCGCAGGATGCGCGTGACGATGTTGTGCGTGCGATCGCGCGTCGAGCCGTCGGCGCCGTAGGTCACCGGACACGAAGCGGGGCTCGAGCGGCGCGAGATGCTGCATCGAGCGCCACAGCGTCGCTTCCATCTCCGCCGTCTTGGGCGGAAAGAACTCGAAGCGAGATCGTCAGATGATTCTTGTTCTGGGCCACTTCCTTGCTCCTTTGCCTCGTCTTCCGTCGGACGGATTCACGCTGCCGCGTGCGTGCCGCGCGGCGCTGCCCGGCCGTGACCAATACCGTGAGTGACTCGCCGCTCAATCGCCGCACCGGACCTGCGTGCAGGCCTCGCATGCTCGAACCACTGCGCGAGCGCATCTTCGCTCACGCCGACCTGCGCCGTGCGTGGATCGATGCTCGATCGCTTCGCTTCCGCGCCGCGCGCGTAGTCCACGACCAGAACGCGGCCCGCCCGGTCGCAGCAGGCGCGCCGCTTCGGCCACGACGGCGGCAGGGGATTCTCGGCCTGATACGCAGCACCTGATCGAGCGGTGACCGTGTCGGAAGGACAGCGTCGGCGAACGGCAGGTGATACATGTCGCCTTGCCGCAGCGTGACTTCCTTCAGTCCCGCGGCGTGCAGATTCGTCGCGCGCGACCAGCAGCATCTGGGTGGAGATGTCGACGCCGACGGCGCTCTCGCGCCCTTGCCGAGCAGCTTCAGCAGACGGCCGGTGCCGGTGCCGATGTCGAGCAGATCGCCGAGCGGCGCGGCGCCGAGCTCGGCGCAGGATCGTGCGATTGATCTGCGCCGGAGTCGACCTGCGCTCCGCGCAGCTGCCCCCAGTCCTCGGCGTTGAAACGCAGATAGTCGGCGGCCGCGCGCGCGCCGCTCCGCCTGTACCTGCTCGAGGACGTGTGCGATCGAGGGCGAGCGTCTCGTCATCGGTCGGCAGCAGCTCGAGCAGCCGGTGTACGAGCTTGCGCCGCGGGACCCTTGGCCGGCGTGCGGTAGTAAACCCAGTGCCGTTCGCGAAAGCTGGTGAGGAGACCCGCGCCGAGCGAGCAGACGCAGATGCCGCGACACACGCGGTTGGCTCTGTCCCAGGATGCGGGTAATCTCGCTCACCGTCAGCTCGCCCTCGGCGCAGATTGCGAGTAACCGGAGGCGCGTCGGCTCTGCGGCGGCACGGAGTCCGTCGAGGAGCTCGTTCAGTGGGAGGGTCATTTGTTGCAGGCGTCCGGGCGAACTCGGCCTAAGCCGGGTTGGATCGTGTTCTTCGGTCAGTCCTCGATGCGCTTGATTCATAATATACCGGATATCTTTATATTTATGCAAGGGATGGGTGGTGCGCCAATGCCCAGTAAGACTGCATAAAGCCAATGAAAATAATGCCTCTACCTAAGTAAGCACGGATCCCTCGACCTGACGCTCGTCCAGGAGATTGAGCAGCTCTGGCAGGAGCGCATTCCGCTCGCTGCCCAGCTCGGCATCCGCATCGTCGGACTCGACGAGCGGAGCCTCGAAGTCGCCGCCCCGCTCGCCGCCAATTGCAACCACATGGGCACGGGCTTCGCCGGCAGCCTCCTTGCGGTCGCGAGCCTCACCGGCTGGGAGCCGTCGTCGCGGTGCTGGAGCGCGTCGATGCGAGGTCAGGTCGTCGTCCAGGAGACGAACGCTCTTCGTTCCGTGGAGCCCGTGACCGGCGACTTCCGCATGTACGGCATGCTGCCGGACGCGGCCGCGCGTGCAGTTTCTCGACGCGTTCCGGCGCCGCGGTCGCGCGCGCGTGAGCATCGTCGTGGAGGTCGTGCAGGCCGAGCGCGTCGCGATGCGCGCGCGGAGAGCCGCTTTCGTCGCAATGCGCGTATGAATTTCTTCCTGCGCGGCGTCGTCATCGGCTTCTCCATCGCGGCGCCAGTGGGGCCGATCGGCGTCCTGTGCATCCGCCGGACGCTGGCCGAAGGTCGCGCGGCGGGCTTCGTCTCGGGACTCGGTGCCGCGCTCGCCGACGCGGTGTACTGGCTGCATCGCCGGGTTCGGACTGACCTTCATCTCCAGCTTTCTCGTCGATCAGCGCCTGTGGCTGCAGTTCGGCGGCGGGCTGTTTCTCTGCTGGCTCGGATTCAAGACCTTCGCGACGGCGCCCGCCGGGAGCGCGGCCGAGGCGCGCACGCCAGCGGCCTCGTCGGCGACTTCGTATCGACCTTCCTGCTCACGCTGACCAATCCACTGACGATCCTGTCGTTCGCCGCGGTGTTCGCCGCGCTGGGGCTCGCGGGCACGTCCGGCGACTGCGTCGCCGGCGGCGACGCTCGTGGGCGGCGGTGTTCGTGGGCTCGGCGATCTGGTGGCTGCTCCTGTGCGGCGGCGTCGTGGTCTCCTGCGCGGTCGCGTTCGACGCGGGCGGGATGCGGTGGGTCAATCGCATCTCGGGCGGCCTGATCGTCGCTTTCGGCGCGCTCGCACTCGCGAGCCTGCTGCCCTGGAGACAAGCTCGCAGAATTCGGTGGGTGGTCCTTCTTTCCCAGCACCGGTGCTGGAAAGAAGGACCACCCACCATCTCAAGTGGCGGACGTCGGTGCTCGCGGAGGGCGTCGGTCGCGAGCAGGCTCTCGATGTCGACGCGGTCAGAATGAATAGCGCTTGCCGCAGAACTCGCACGCGACGCTGACGGTGCCTTGCTCCGCGAGGAGCGCGCGCACTCCTCGTCGCCCAGCATGCGCAGCACTGGGTCTCGATGCGCGTGCGCGAGCACGGGCAATGGAAGTGCGGCGACGCTGGCCGGAACACGCGCACGGACTCGCGCGCGGAAAGACCCGCGCGAGCAGCGTCTCGGCCGGGCGTCCCGGGAGCAGCTCGGGCGCATCGAGCGTGCTCGCTGAGCGCCTGCACGCGCGCCCAGTCTTCTTCCTGCTCCTCGTCGTGGCCTCCCGGCAGACTGCTGCAACAGCAGGCCCGGCGGCGCGCTCGTTGTCGGCCGCGAGCCAGAGACGCGTCGCGAGCTGCTCGAGGCGGTGAAAGTACTCCTCGAGACACGCGGCAGAGGCTGCGCGCGCGAGGGGCACGATGCCCTGATAGCGCTCGGTCTCGCTCGCTTCGATCGTCACCGCGAGGTGTCCGCCGTCCGCAAGCTGCGGAATCGGCGAGCGCACGGCCGCCGCGGGCTTGGCCTTCGCGACGCCGCGCAGCGCGAGCGCCTGCGTGCACTGGACGACGAGCAGCTCGAGCGGCCCCTGGCTCTGCACCTGGAGTGTGAGCGTCCCTTGAGCTTGAGCGTCGACGGCGAGCAGCGCGCTCGCGACGATCGCGTGGCCGAGCAACGCTGCGCACGCTCTGCGGGATGTTCGACCCGTGACAGCGCGTGCTGCCAGCCGTCGCGCAGCCGCACCACCGCGCCGCGCACGCCCGCGCGCTCGAGCATGAAGCGCTGCAGCGAGTCGGACATCGGTCAGCTGCTCCTCGGCTCGCCGAGCTTCGCCTTGAGGAAGCGCATTCACTCTGCTGCGGGTTGCGCCTTGCCGCCGCTAGGCTTCATCACCTCGACCGACGAAGAAGCCGTAACAGCGCGACCTTGCCCGCGCGATACTGCTCCGACCTGCTTCGCGATTCGTCTCGATGACTCAGCATCGACGCAGCTGCTCGATGGCGCCGGTCGTCCGTGATCCGCTCAGAGCCCTGCGCTTCCTGATCACCGCGTCCGCGTCGCCCTCGCCAGCCCACATGGCCTCGAACACGTCCTTGGCGATCTTTGCCCGAGATCGTCCTGGTCGCGGATGCGCATCGAGCAGACCGGCGAGCTCTGGCATGAGCGCTCACGCGACTCGCCAGGCGATGTCGATGCCCATCGCGATTCAGTGCGGCCGCGAGGTCGCCCGTGACCCAGTTCGCCGCGACCTTCGCCTCGCCGCCGAGCCTCGCGCACGACCGCCTCGTAGTAGTCCGCGAGCTCGCGGCTCGCCGTGAAGCACGCCGGCGTCGTAGCCCGAGAGCCCGTGCTCGCGCTCGAAGCGGTCGCGGCGCGCGTCCGGCAGCTCCGGCAGCGTGCGCCGTCGCGGTCTCGATGAAGGCCGTGTCGATCGCGAGCGGCAGCAGGTCCGGATCCGGGAAGTAGCGGTAGTCGTTCGCCTCCTCCTTGCTGCGCATCGAGCGCGTCTCGTCGCGGTCCGGATCGTAGAGGCGCGTCTCCTGGACCGACCTTGCCGCCACCCTCGAGCACCTCGCGTCTGCCGCTCGATCTCGAAGTTGATCGCCTTCTCGACGAAGCGGAACGAGTTCAGGTTCTTGATCTCGGCGCGCGTGCCGAGCGCGATCGCTGCCGCGCGGACGCACGCGACACGTTGGCGTCGCAGCGGAACGATCCTTCCTGCATGTTGCCGTCGCAGATCTCGAGATAGCGCACCAGCGTGTGCAGCGTCTTGAGGTAGGCGACGGCCTCCTTGCGCCGAGCGCAGCTCGGGCTCCGACACGATCTCGAGCAGCGGCGTGCCGGCGCGGTTGAGGTCGATGCCCGGAGGTCCGTGGAAGTCCTCGTGCAGCGACTTGCCCGCGTCCTCTTCCAGGTGCGCGCGGGTGAGCGGAATGCGCCTTGCGCGCGCCGTCGTCGAGCGTGATCTCGATGCTGCCGCCCTTGACGACCGGCAGCTCGTACTGGCTGATCTGGTAGCCCTTCGGCAGGTCGGGATAGAAATAATTCTTGCGCGCGAACACCGAGCGCTGCGCGATCTCGCGCCGATCGCGAGCCCGAACTTCACCGCCATGCGCACGGCTTCTTCGTTCAGCACGGGCAGCACGCCCGGATAGCCGAGATCGATGAGCGACGCCTGCGTGTTCGGCGCGCGCGCCGAAGGCGGTCGGCGCGCCCGAGAAGATCTTGCTCCTGGACAGGAGCTGCGCGTGCACCTCGAGCCCGATCACCACTTCCCATTCCATGACTGCGTCCCTCGATCAGTCGAAGCCGCCGGGCCAGGCGCAGGTGCCAGTCGGTCTCACGCTGATAGTGCGTGCGCCGCGGTGAACAGGCGCGCCTCGGCGAAGGTCGGACCGACGATCTGCAATCCCACCGGCAGGCCGTCCACCAACCCGCAGGAGACGGAGATCCCGGGCAGGCCGGCCAGATTGGCGGCGATGGTGTAGATGTCGTTCAGGTACATCGTGATCGGATCGTCGGTCTTCGCACCGAGCGCGAACGGCCGGCGTCGGCGCCGTCGGGCCGATGACCACGTCGCACCTCGCGGAAGCGCGCGCGCGAAGTCGTCGGCGATGAGCTGGCGGACCTGCTGCGCCTTGAGGTAGTAGGCGTCGAAGTAGCCGGCCGACAGCACGTAGGTGCCGGTCATGATCCGGCGCTTCACCTCGGCGCCGAAGCCCTCGCCGCGCGTGCGCGCGTAGAGATCGAACAGGTCCTTCGGATTCTCGCAGCGGTAGCCGTAGCGCACGCCGTCGAAGCGCGCGAGGTTGGACGACGCTTCGGCCGGCGCGACGACGTAGTACGCCGGGACCGAGAGCGGCACGGCGGGCAGGCTGATCTCGCTTCGTCCTGGCGCCGAGCTTTCGATAGAGCGCGAGCGCCTCTTCGACGAGCGTGCGCACCCGCGCATCGAGGCCCTCGTCGAAATATTCGCGCGGCACGGCCGATGCGCAAGCCCTCACAGCCGGCGGCGAGCAGCGCCAGATAGTCCGGCACCGGCGCGATCCACGCAGGTCGAATCGCGGGGATCGAAGCCCGCCATCGCGCGCAGGCAGCAGCGCCGCGTCCTCCGCAGACTGTGCGAGCACGCCGCGCCTGATCGAGGCTGGAGGCGAAGGCGATCATTCCGTAGCGCGACACGCGGCCGTAGGTCGGCTTGATGCCGACGAGCCCGGTGAGCGCGGCAGGCTGGCGGATCGAGCCGCCGGTGTCGGTGCCGGTCGCGGCCGGCGCGAGCGCGCGCGGCGACGGCCGCGGCCGAGCCGCCCGACGAGCCGCCCGGCACGCAGTCCGAGTTGCCACGGATTGCGCACCGGGCCGTAGCAGCTCGTCTCGTTCGACGAGCCCATCGCGAACTCGTCCATGTTGGTCTTGCCGAGCATCACGCAGCCCGCGGCCGCGAGCCGCTCGACGACGGTCGCGTCGTAGGGCGCGACGAAATTGCTCGAGCATCTTCGAGCCGCAGCTCGTCTTCACGCCCTGCGGTGCAGAAGATGTCCTTGTGCGCGATGGGGATGCCGGCGAGCGCGCCGGCGTCACCGGCGGCGAGCGCCCGATCGGCGGCGCGGGCCTGCGCGATTGCCTGAGTCTCGGTGACGGTGATGAAGCTGTTGAGCTTCCCGTCGTGCGCGGCGATGCGCGCGAGGCGGTGACGCGCCAGCTCCTCGGCGGAAAACTCGCGCGAGTGCAGCGACCGGGACAGCTCGGTCAGAGTCCTGGTGTGCATGTTCGCGGACCCGAAGCTCACGCGGCGACGTTGTCGCCGTGCGGCGACAGCTTCCGCCCGAGCCGCTCTCCAAGCAGGATTAGTCGATGACTTTCGGCACCAGGTACAAGCCCGCCTCCACGAGCGGGGCGTTGGCCTGGTAGCGCGAATGCTACCAGTCGTGCTCGGTGATCTGGTCGGAGCGCAAACGCTGGTTCAGCGCCAGCGGGTGCGCCAGTGGGTTGCACCCCGCTGCGTGTCGGCCGCCTTCGAGCTGGCGGACGAAATCGAGGATGCGCGACAGGTTGTTCACATACACCGGGATCTCCTCCGGGCCTGATGGCCAGCCGGGCGAGATGCGCGATGCTTCGACTTCGTCTGCGGGTGAGCGCCATGCGAGCTCCACGATGGTTTTTCAATCAAGTGAGCGTGCGTTATTTTACACGCACGCTTGCTCCAAGTCTCCACGGTTGTTGAGATTACCGCGATTTTATTCGGCGCCAGCCGGAGCAACACGCCAGCTCATGTTCAAGAACCTGCGCTCGGATATTTCTCCAACGACCTTTCCATCGATCTCGGCACGGCCAACACGCTCATCTATGTCCGTGGCCGCGGCATCGTTGCTCAACGAGCCGTCGGTCGTCGCGCATCCGTGAAGACCGGTCGCGGCGGCAGCACGATCGAGGCGGTCGGGCCTCGAGGCGAAGAACATGCTCGGCCGCACGCCGGGCAACATCACGGCCATCCGTCCGCTGAAGGACGGCGTGATCGCCGACTTCACGCGTCACCGAGAAGATGCTCCAGCACTTCATCAAGAAGGCGCACGGCTCGCCGCTATTTCCGGCCGAGCCCGCGCGTGCTCGTCTGCGTGCCCGTACGGCTCGACGCAGGTCGAGCGGCGCGCGATCCGCGAGTCCGCCGAAGGCGCCGGGCGCGCGCAAGGTGTATCTCGATCGAGGAGCCGATGGCTGCGGCGATCGGCGCCGGCATGCCGGTGCACGAGGCGCGCGGCTCGATGGTGCTCGACATCGGCGGCGGCACGTCCGAGGTCGCGGTGATCTCGCTGAACGGCATCGTCTACGCCGGCGTCGGTGCGCATCGGCGGCGACCGCTTCGACGAGGCGATCACGAACTACGTGCGCCGCAACTACGGCATCCTGATCGGCGAGGCCACGGCCGAGCGCATCAAGCACGAGATCGGCTCGGCGTATCCCGGCCAGGAGGTGCGCGAGATCTCGGTGAAGGGACGCAATCTCTCCGAAGGCGTGCCGCGCAGCGTTCACGCTGAACAGCAACGAGATCCTCGAGGCGCTGCAGGAGCCGCTTGCAGGGCATCGTCGGCGCCGTGAAGGCGGCGCTCGAGCAGACGCCTCCGAGCTCGGCGCCGGACGTCGCCGAGCGGGGCATCGTGCTCACGGGCGGCGGCGCCCCGCTGAGAGACCTCGACAAGCTCGCTCATGGGAAGAGACCTGGCCTGCCGGTCGTCGTCGCCGCTACGACCCGCTGACGTGCGTCGCCCGGGGCGGCGGCCGGGTCCTGGAGCTCCTCGACGTGCACGGCCCGGGAATGTTCGGGCTCGAGTGACCCGGTACTCGGCCGTTCTGCCCTTCCGGACGCGGCCTGGTTCACGCCCCGGAAGCCGCCCGGGGGTCTAGACTAGCGGCGTATTCTCCAGCAGGCGCGCTTGCGCGCCGGGCTGACCCGCCAGATGGCACCCTCATGGCAAGGCTCTGACTGCCCCTGAAGGACCGCGACGACAAACCGCTGTTCGTGCGCGGCCCCTCGCTGGGAGCGCGCTTTGCTGCCGCTCGCGGTCGCTTCCGTGGCCCTGATGGTTCTCGACCATCGCAACGGGCACCTCGAAGGCGATCCGCAACGGCCTGTCCGTGCTCGTCTACCCCGGTCCGCGTCGCCGTGGACTCTGCCGTTCGAGCGCCACGCGCTGGGCCGAGGAACCTGCGCGACCGGACAACGCCTCGGGCGGAAAACGAAGCCCTGCGCGCGAGCGAGCTGACACGCGTGCCCGGCTCGCAGCAGCTCGCAGCCGCTCGAGGCCGAAAACGCGCGGCTGCGCGCTCGCTCGACTCCTCGGCCAAGGTCGCCGACCGCGTGCTCGTGGGCGAGATCATGTCGGTCGATCTCGGATCGCTATCACCACCGTATCCTCATCGACAAGGGCACGCACCACGGCGCGTTTCCGCGGCCAGGCGCTGCTCTCCGCCGACGGCATCGTCGGTCAGATCACGCGCGCCGAGCCGTTTACCTCCGGAGGCGATCCTCATCAGCGATCCGGGCCACGCGCTGCCGGTGGAGATCAACCGCAACGGCGCTGCGCGCGCATCGCCGTCGGATCGGGCGATCTCACGCGTCTCAGCCTGCCGTTCCTGCCGAACAACGCCGACGTGCGAAGTCGGCGGACTCTCTCGTGAGTTCCGGACTGGGCGGCACTTTCCTCGCCGGCTATCCCGTCGGTGTGGTCGCGGCTCCATCGAGCGCGATCGGGCGAGCCCTTCGCCAACGTCATCGCCGGAGCCCGTCGCGGCCCTCAATCGCACGCGCGAGGTGCTGCTCGTGTGGTCCGCCAAACCGCCGCGAGACCGACGAGGCGGCGATTCGCGCAGCTCGCCGAGGCAAGCCATGACCGATCTGGCCGACTCACCCTGGTGGCTCATCGGCGTCACGGTGCTCGCGCGCTGCTCCTGCAGCGTCCTGCCAATGCCGGCAGCTGCTCGAGGCCTTATCAGCCCGACTGGCTCGCGCTCGTCGTCGATCTACTGGTGCCTCACGACGCCGGAGCGCTTCGGTCCCGGGACGGCCTGGATGCTGCGGCATCGTCATGGACGCTCGCTGCACGGCACACGCTGCTCGGACAGCATGCGCTCGCGCTTCCTGATCATCGCTTGCTCGCGCTGCGCTTCCGCCTCCAGGTGCGCGTGTTCCCGATCGTCCAGCAGAGCCTCACGGTCGCTGCTGCTGCTCGCCAGTCCACGCGTTCATCGCTGATCTGGATCGACGGCGTCGCCGGCGTCGTCATCGACGGTCTCTGCGCGCGCGTTGGGCCCGGTGCTCGCGTCCGCGCTCGCGTGGCCGGTCGTCGTGGTCGGTCTCGACTGGGTCCGCGAGCGCAGCGGCAACGGCGAGCACGTCCCGAAGGCGGGCCATGCCGCTGCACGCCATCTCATCAGGACCACTGGCAGGAGCAGCGCCTGTTCGGGCGGCGCGCGATCAGCGCCGCCGTCGCTCGTGTCCATGGCGCTCGCACTCGTCGCCAGGCGGCTCGATCGTGCTGCGGTGATCAACTCACGAGCACTACCCAGGACCCTCGCACCGGCAAGACCGCGTGCGCATCGTACCGCTGCCGCCCACGCGCGGGCTCATCTTCGATCGCAACGGACGCCTGCTGGCCGAGAACCTGCCGACCTTCGACCTCGAGATCACACCGGAGGCCGTGCCCGATCTCAAGGCCGCCGCTCGCGAGCTCGGTCACGATCGTGGAGATCACGCCCGAGGACCGCACCGCTTTCGACAAGGCGCTGCGCACCGCACCGGCGCTTCGATGCGCTCGCCATCAGGTACCACCTGAGCGAAGAGGAAGTCGCGCGCTTCGCCGTCGTGCGCCAGCAGTTCCCCGGCGTCGACATCAGCGCGCGTCTCGCCGCGCCACTATCCCGGGCGGCGGCAGCGCGCGTACATGCGATCGGCTACGTGGGCCAGATCAGCGAGGATGACCTCGAGCGCCTCGATCACGCGCTTACGCCGGCACGGTGCTCACCGGCAAGATCGGCGTCGAGCTCGCGCTACGAGCATCTTCTGCACGGCAAGCCCGGCTATCGCCAGGTGCTGGTCGATGCGCAGAGCCGCGCGCTCGACGTGCTGGAAGACCGCCCACTGTTCCGGGGCACGATCTGCTGCTCACGACTCGACTCGAACGTGCAGCGCGCCGGCGGAGAAGGCGCTCGGTGGCCTGCGCGGCGCAGCCGTCGCCGTCGATCCGCGAACGGCGGCATCATCGCGCTCGCGAGCACGCCGACCTTCGATCCGAATCCCGTTCAGCGGCGGCCTGTCGCCGCGCAGGAGTTCGCCGACACTGAACTCCGATCCGACCAAGCCCCGCATGCTCAACCGCGCGCTGCGCGCGCCTATCCGCCGGGCTCGACCGATCAAAGCCGCATCATGGCGCTCGCGCGGCGCTGCGGTACGGCGCGATCGTTCCAGAGCAGACGCGCTACTGCCGCGGCTACTTCACGCTTCCGGGCAACACGCGCCACTCCGCGACTTCAAGAAGGAAGGGCGCGGTGCGCATGAACATGCACGACGCCATCGAGCAGTCCTGCGACGTGTATTTCTATCAGGTGGCGCTCGAGCTCGGCATCGAGCGCATGCACGACTGTCATGAGCTCGCTTCGGCCTCGGCCAGGCGACCGGCATCGACATCGCGGGCGAGCGCTCGGAGCTCATGCCCTCGCCGGCGTGGAAGCAGCAGGCCTTCTCGAACGCCGCCGACCGCGTCTGGTTCCCCGGCGAGACGCTGATCACGGGCATCGGCCAGGGCTTCATGCTCGCGACGCCGCTGCAGCTCGCGGATGCCGCGGCGACGCACTCGCCGCGCGCGGCAAGCGCTTCCGCCGCGCCTCGTGGCGCGCCGCGCGCGATCCGGTGACCGGGCAGATCTGCCGAGCGGCCGCCGGAGCCCGCCGCCTCGCCGTTAAGTCTCGACCGATCGACATGTGGGATGAGGTGCATCGACGGCATGGATAGCGGTCGTGAACGGAGCGCACGGCACGGCGCGGCGCATCGGGCTCGACGCGCCCTATCGGATCGCTGGCAAGACCGGCACGGCACGGAGTCTTCACCATCGGCCAGGACGAGAAGTACAGAGGCCGGAGGACACGCCCGAGGCGCTGCGCGATCACGCGCTGGTTCATCGCCTTCGCACCGGTGGAGATGCGCCTCAGCTCGCGGTCGCCGTGCTGGTGGAGAACGGCGGCTTCGGCAGCCGCGCGGCGGCACCTGTCGCGCGCGCAGGTCTTCGACGCGTACTTCGAATCCGAACGCCTGCGGCTCGCGACGAAGCCCGCGGAGCCGTCGTCGAGGGAGCGCAGATGAGCCGGTCATCTTCGACGGAGGGCGGACAGTTTCACGAGCGCGCGTCCGCTCGGCATGCCTCGCGCGGCTGCTGCAGCGCCTGCAGCATCGACGGTCCGCTGCTCGCGGGGCTGCTCGCGCTCGTGCGCGCTCGGCCTGTTCGTGCTCTACAGCGCCGGCGGACGAGGACAGCGCGCTGCTCGCTGCGCCAGGCGATCCGCCTGTGCGCCGGCTTCGGTGCGATGCTGCTGCTCGCGCAGCTCCCGCCGAGCCTGTTGCGCGCGTGGTCGCCGTGGCTGCTACCTGATCGGCGTCGTCGCTGCTCGGCTGCGTGCTCGTGCTCGGCGACATCGGTAAGGGCGCGCAGCGCTGGCTCGATCTCGGCGTCGTGCGCTTTCAGCCGTCCGAGATCATGAAGCTCGCTGCGTACCCATGACGGCGGCGTGGTACCTGCACTCGCGCGCACTGCCGCCGCGCGTCAGTGCACATGATCCTCGTCGGGCGCGATCGCGCTCGGTGCCGGCCGGCATGGTCGCCGTGCAGCCCGACCTCGGCACGGCGCTCCTGATCGCGAGCGCGGGCGTCGATCACGATCTTCATCGCCGGAATCCAGGCTGCGCTGGATCATCGCGCTGCCGTGCTGGCGGGCGTCTCGCGCCCGTGCTGTGGTTCCAGATGCACGGCTATCCAGCGCGATCGCATCCTCACGTTCCTCGATCCCGAGCGCGATCCGCTCGGCGCGGGCTATCACATCATCCAGTCGACGATCGCCATCGGGTCCGGCGGGCGTGTTCGGCAAGGGCTGGCTGAACGGCAGCCAGGCGCAGCTCGATTTTCTGCCCGAGCCGGACACGGATTTCATCTTCGCCGTGCTCGGCGAAGAGCTCGGCCTGATGGGGCGCTCACGCTGCTCGCGCATCTATGCATTCATCGTGCTGCGCGGTCTGTACATCGCGTCGCAGGGGCAGGACACGTTTTCGCGACTGCTCGCGGGCTGTCTCAGCCTCACGTTCTTCGTCTACGTATTCGTGAACACCGGCATGGTTACCGGCTCTCATGCCCGGTGGTCGGCGTACCGCTGCCGCTCGTGAGTTACGGCGGCACTTCGATGGTGACCATCCTCGCGGGTTTCGGTATGCTCATGTCCGTGCAGACACATCGCAAGCTTCTGGCCGCGTGATCAAACTTCGCTTCGACACCGATCGTCGCAGCCGCGCTCGCGGTCGCGCCCCTGCCTCTGCGCTCGACGCGAATCGCCCGGGCTGCAGAGCTTCGTCGCCGCAGATGAACGCCGAGTACGGGCTCGATGAAGTATGGCTCACGAAGCTGCTCGAGCAGGCCGTCGCTTGCAGCCGAAGATCGTCGAGGCGATCAGCCGCCCGGCGGAACGCGTGCGGCCACTGGCACGAGTATACCGCGACATCTTCATCACCGACGAGCGCATCGACGCGGGTGTGCGACTTACTGGCGCGCGCACGCCGCCGATCTGCAGCAGGCGGCGCAGCGCTTCGACGTCGACCCGGACGTGATCGTCGCGATACTCGGCGTGGAGACTTTCTACGGGCGCGTCGACCGGACGCTACCGCGTGCTCGATTCGCTCACGCACGCTCGCCTTCGACTACCCGCCGCGCAGCGCTTTCTTCCGCTCGAGCTGCAGGAGTTCGTCCTGCTCGCGCGCGAGGCTCGCTCGATCCGCTCACCGATGCTCGGCTCCTACGCGGGCGCCATGGGCCTGCCGCAGTTCATCTCCTCGAGCTACCGCCGCTTCTCCATCGACTCCGACGGCGACGGCCGGCGCGACCCGTGGACGGACAACGCCGACGTCCTGGCCAGCGTGGCCAACTATTTTCGCGCGCACGGCTGGGTGCGCGGCGAGGCCACGATCGTGCCGGCCCGGCGTCGGCAAGCCCGAAGCGGCCAGCGCTGGCGAGCGACCGCGCAGAGCTCGCGCATTCGATCGCGGAGCTGAAGCGCTCGGCAGGCGTGGAGTTCGACTCCGCCGCTGCCGGGCGAGCGGCGCGCCATGCTGCTCGCACTCGATGGCCGCGACGGAACCGAATATTGGGTGGGCTTCCGCAACTTCTACACCATCACGCGCTACAACCGCAGCCCGCTCTATGCGCTCGCGGTCCACCAGCTCGGCGCCGCCATTGCCGAAGCGCGTGACCGACCGATGCGCACTGAGCGGCGCCCGGTCGAGCGGTGTCCCGATCCTGCGGAGAATCGACGATGCTGCCGCTCAATTCCGGAATGCAGCGGCCACCGGCGCGCGCGCGCGGCACGGGCGCGCGCTCGTGCTCGCCACGGTGATCCTCGACCGCCTGTGCGCAGACGCCCACGCGCAAGGAGCGCGAGGCCGGTGCCGACGACGAGCAGCATTCCCGCCGCCGCGCCGCGCCCGCACCGGCACCCGAGCAGCCCGCCACGGCGCGGCAACCCGCCTTTCTACGACGTCATCGGGCCAGCGCTACCACGTGCTCGGCTCGGGCGAGGGCTACCACGAGCCCGCGGCGTCGCCTCCTGGTACGGACGCGAGATTCACTGGACGCAGCACCGCGAGCGGCGAGCCCCTACAGCATGAACGCGTTCACGGCCGCGCACAAGACACTGCCGCTGCCGAGCTACGCGCGCGTGACCAACCTGCGTAACGGACGCAGCATCGTCGTGCGCAGTCAACGATCGCGGCCCGTTCGTGCACAACCGGATCATCGACCTCAGCTTCGCCGCGGCGCAGGCGCTCGACATCGCCACCGAAGGCACGGGCATCGTCGACATCCAGACGGTCGTACCGGAAAACGGCGACGACGACCATCGCCGCGACACGATCGGCGCCGACCGACTCCGTTGCCGCGGAATCGCTGCCCGATACCGACGTATCGTTCGAGCCGCCGCTCGAAGCGCGCACGATCTACGTGCAGGTCAGGCGCCTACGGCGATCCCTTCAATGCCGAGCGCATGCACCAGCGCCTGGCCGGGCTCGGCTTCGACAACGTCAGCGTCATCCCTGCGGACATCGCCCACGGCGCGTCCGCTCTATCGCGTGCGCCTGGGACCTCTCCCCGACGTGGCGGCCTACGACCAGCTCGTCGACCGCCTGCATTCCGTCGCCATTGACGACATCTATCTCACACTCAACTGAGCACAAGCGAGGAGAGACCGCATCGCATGCGCTTGGTATTCGTTGCCTTGCCATTCGTACCCCGCTGGTCGCGGCCCGGCAGCCTGCGCGCCGCCCCGACCCCGCCCACGGTCGACGCCGTGCGCCCTACATCCTCATCGATCAGCAGAGCGGCCAGGTGCTCGCCGAGAGAAGGACGCCGACGCTCACGTCGATCCGCGCGAGCCTGACCAAGCTCATGACGAGCCTCATCGCCTTCGACGCGCTGCGCGCCGGCACGCTGAAGCTCGACGACATGGTCACCATCAGCGAGCACGCCTGGCGCACGCAGGGCTCGCGCAGCTTCGTCGAAGTCGGGCTCGCGGGTACCGGTCGACGTGCTCATGCAGGGCATGATCGTGCAGTCGGCAACGACGACGCGAGCGTCGCTCTTGCCGAGGCGCATCGCGGGCACGGAGGAGGCCTTTGCCGGCCTCATGAACGACGAGGCGAAGCGCCTCGGGCTCACCAACACGGTCTTCGACAACGCGACCGGCATGCCCGGGCCCCGGTCACTATTCGAGCGCGCGTGACATCGCCCTGGTCGCGCGCGGCGATCATCAGCCGAGTTCCCGAGTACTATCACTGGTACTCGGAGAAGGAATTCACCTACAACGGCATCACGCAGCACAATCGCGACCAGCTCCTGTGGCAGGATCCGACGGTCGACGGCCTGAAGACGGGGGCACGCGATCACCGCGCGCGCTACTGCCTCGCCGCCTCGTCACAGCACGCGACGGCATGCGGCTCATCTCCGTCGTCGTCATGGGCTCGACCAGCGCCTAGAACGCGGGCAGCGCGGCACTGCGCGCTGCTCGAGTACGGCTTCCAGTTTCTTCGAAACGCATCGCTCTACGCACGCGCGGCCGGCGCGGAGCTCACGCGGGATCAAGGTTTGGAGGGCGGCGCCGAGACGTCGCGTCTCGGGCTGGACGGACGACCTGTACCTCACGATTCCGCGCGGCCGTTACAACGAGCTGGCCCCGAGCATGGACGTTCCGCCGCAGGTCGATCGCCGCCGCTCGACGCGCACGCCAGCGCGGGCCAGACATCGGTGCGGCGCTCGACGGCGAGGTGCTGGCCGAGCGTCCGCCTGCTCACGCTCAGCCGCGGTCGAGCCCGGCAGTCTCTGGCGCCGCATGGTCGACGACCGGTCGAGCTCTGGTTCAGTAGAGCGCCGTGCCTGCGCCGCTGCCGCTGGCTCATCTGAACGGTGCGCGCTCATCGCCGTCGCGGAGGCGCGCGTATCCGGCGCTCGACCGCGGCTTCCTGTTCGCCGACGGCGTGTACGAAGCGATCGCGGTATACGACGGCCGCCCGTTCCGTCTGGCCGAGCACCTCTCGCGCCTCGCGCGCAGCCTGCGCGAGGTGCGCATCGCCGACCCGCACGATCCCGCCGACCTGGCGCGCGCTCATCGAAGCGCTCGTCGCCGGCAACGGCGGCGGCGGCCATGAGCGTGTACCTGCAGGTGACGCGCGGCGCCGAGCTGGCCCGCGATCACGCGCTTTCCAGGCAGTCTGGCGCCGACCGTGTTCGCCTGCTGCTTCGCCTGGAGCCGGCCCGCCCGAGGCGCTGGCTGAAGAACGGCGTCGCCGTCGTCACTCAGCCCGGACGTGCGCTGGGGGCGCTGCGACATCAAAGTCGATCAACCTCACCGCCAATGTCCTCGCCGCGCCAGGCGGCGATCGACGCCGGGGCCAGTGAAGCGCTTCTTCGTGCGCGGACGGACACGCGCTCGAGGGCAGCTCGAGCAGCCTCGATGATCGTCGAAGGCAGCGGCGTCGTCACGCCGCCTGACGGCCCGCACATCCTGCCGGGCACGACGCGCAATCTCCTGCGCGGCTCGCGGCCGCAGATCGAGCTGTCCGTGGCTCGCGGAGCCGGTCACCGTCGAGCGCCTGCGGGCCGCGGACGAGGTCTGGATCGCGAGCACGACGCGCGAAGTGCTGGCGGTCACGCGCCTGGATGGGCGCGGTCGATCGGCACCGGCCGGCCCGGTCCGCTCTGGCAGCGCATGCGCGGATGCAGTTCCGGCGCACGTCGGCGGCTTCGTCGCCGGTGCGGCGAGCGGCGCTGCCGCCATCGTGCAGTATCCGGTCGTGCTGCCGCTCAAGATCATCGGGCAGGCGGCACCCGGCCTGCGCGAGCGCGTGCTCGCGCTGATCGCGCAGCATGCGACCGATCGAGACCGAGAGCGTGCGCGAGCCGCAGTAGCGGCGGCGCGCGTTACCTCTCGCTCACCAGTGACCGTGCAGGTGGAGAATCGCGAGGCGCTGGAAGCGCTGTACGCCAGCGCTGCGCGCCAGCGACGACGCTCGTGCTGGGCGCTCTGACCGGACAGGTCACCGTTCCGTGGCGCTCGATGCGGTAGAGCATTGGGCCATGGCGTAATTCAGGGACCTCTTCCACGAGACGAAAGCCGACGCGCCCTGTAGCGACTCGCCGGATTTCGCTGCGGATTGCGCATCGCTGAGCGCGCGCCTCGACCGCATCGCCCCACGAGCCGCCGCGCGACGACGCGAAACCCGCATTCGCCGTGCACTGCGGCGATCCAGGGGCGACCATCGGCCGGTGCGCCGGCATAGCCTAGCTCGCATGGCGGCAGTCCCGCGTCCATTCCCATACGTTGCCCGCCGTGTCGCGCAGCCCCAGGGATTGGGCGGATATTGCCCCACGGGTCCGGTGCGATCCTGGTTCTGTGGCCGCCCTGGTGCAGCCGCTGCAATTGGCCATGTTCTCCTTCGGCTCGTCGCCCCACCACCAGGCTGTCGTCGTGCCTGCGCGCGGCGGCGCACCATTCCATTCCGCCCGCTCGGCAGGCGGAATTTCCGGCCGGTCTTCTGCGACAGCCAGCGTGCGTAGTCGGTGGCATCCCTTGAGATTCACGTTTGTCACGGGCTTCGCCGCGCGCCGCCGCCGCCCTTGCAGACGCCCGCGTTGAACGAGCGGGAAGTATTCTCGACGGTAACCTCGTCACGTCCGATGCGAAAGCCCTTCGCGAAGGTCACCGCGTGCTCAGGCTGTTCGATCGCCGACGCCGGCGCCTGGAGCCCATCGCGAACGTCCCCGCCGGGACGTCGATCATCACCGGCAGCATGGACGCGTGCGCAGGTAGTACTCGATGCCCCACGCCGCACCGCCGACGACGACGCCGACGCACAGGCCGCTCGCCACCATCTTGAGGCGGCGCAACTGCAACGCGCGCACGCTCGCTTGGATCAATCCGCGCTCGTCGTCGGAGAGATCGCGCGCGCTCGCGCGCAGTTGCGCGGCCTCGCCGACGCGCGCCCTGCAGCAGCAGAAGCGGATCACGCGCGTAGTCCTCGAGATCAGAGCGCAGGCGATGCTGCCAGAGCAGGAAAGAGCGGTTCGCGTTCGCCAGCGCGCGCGATGCCGCCAGCTGCAGGACCGCTTCGTGCGCAACTTCCACGACGCCGCCCTGGGTCGCGTCGCCGGTCGTGATGAGCAGCGCGCGTCCGCGCAGGCGATCGACGAGCGAGCGCGATGCGGCGTCGAAGCGCGCGAGATCGGCGCGCTGGCGCGTCGTCCTGACCCTGGGATCCGAGTTGACGTTGACCAGCGCCCGAACACGGGCGCGATCGCGGCCCCTCGTCGACGACCCCGCCCGCACCGCGCACCGCGCCTTCGCCCTGCGCCTCCGATGATGCCCGCGACGCCGCCGGAGCGCCTCGTAGGCGGCGAGCGGATGCCGCTTGCCGCTGCGCTGGTCGTACAGTTTTGACGGCAGGAACTCCATGAGCGCGAGCGCACCGGGCTCGGTGCCCGTATCGGCGAGGATACGATCGACGGAGTCCGCTTTCGACTCGAGACCGGCGGCCTGCCGGCCGACGCGTGATCATCTCCACCAGCGCGGTGACGCCGGGCGGCGAGATCGGCACCGCGCTGTCGCGCAGCAACGTCGCGAGGGACTCCCACCCAAGCAGTGCGCAGAAATCGGCGCGCATCGTGATCACGACGCGCAGCCGCTCGATGCCGGTCGCCGCAACGAGGAGCGCGATGAACGGCGCGCGCTGCCCTTCGCCACGAGCGTGAACAGCTCTCGAGCTGATCGACGAAGAGCACCAGCTCGGCCACGGGCTCGCGCTCGACCAGCGACCTTCTGCACGATCTCGGCGAGCATCGTGGCGGCGCGGAGCGCAGCCGGTCGGCGAGATCGCGCGTCTTCCAGCCGGCGCGCGCGGAAGCTGCTGCGCGAGCCGGTCGGCGAGCGCGACGTGAACGGATCGTTGCCGACCTGCCCGGCGTGAATCGCAGCGACACCCACCGTTCTCCGCCGCGCGCGCCCCGGCCGCGATCCGCGGCAGCGGCAGGCCAGCGGCCACCAGCGAGACTTGCCGGAGCCGGACGGACCGATGACGGCGACGAAGGCGCGCGCCGCCGGCGACGTGTCGCACGAGCGCGTCGGTCTCGTGCCCGCGCCCGAAGAAGATCGCGCCCTCTCCGTCCGTGAATGCGCGCAGGCAGGGATAGGGCGAACCGCTCCACAGCACGGCGCCGCGGTCGCCCGTCGCCCGGGGCGATCGCGTCGGAAACCGGAAGCCTCGTAGCGATCCCACACTGACCTTTGCGGCAGATTGACTTCGAGGATCTGCTCGAAGTCGCTCGGCGTCGCGTACTCGCGGATAGCTGCGCTTCAGCGAGCCGTCGGGATTACTGGAACGACTCGAAGAAGCGCAGCACCTTGCGCCGCTGCCTCTGTGCGCTCGTCGAAATCGGGATCGTCCGGATCGAACAGAGACCTTTTTCCGTGCAGCGCTGGTACACGAGCACGATCGGCGTGCCTTCCTTCTCCGCACGGTCGATCGCCGCGAGGCATTCCCACTCGGTGCCAGAGAGGTAGCGCGAGCCGTCCTGCTTGGCATAGGACGCAGGCAGGGGCGTCCCCATGCGCGACC
>ERZ1370068.1943-contig-11900_pt1 | contig 40062 bp, 41 predicted proteins | sample MGYA00561227_ERZ1370068 | MGnify/ENA primary metagenome ERZ1370068 (study PRJEB38410, sample SAMEA6850437) | metagenome | study: Metagenomic assessment of the ecological functions of the soil: analysis of the soil microbiota associated with the... | reverse complement strand
TTACGTATTGCTGTCGATCGAGAGAGAGTGGTCGTGCTGGTCCAGGCGTCGTCGCTGACGTACGGCGCGCCGCGCACAAGCCGCGCGCGATCGCGTTACGCCACGTCTTGAGTCAGGGCAGCGACGTTTGGGTTGTTCAGCTCGAACCCGACCAACTGCGGCTGCGCGTACCACGAGGCTGACCACGCCCTGGCCGGGACGCGTTGGCGTTGTAGCTCTGGCGCGAGCCGGCGACCGCGACGAGTCCGACCAGCGCGAGCGTCAGGTCGGCGCGAAGCACCACGTCGCCATAACTTCACGACTTCGGTCGAGCGCGCTGCTCTCGGCCACGCTCGCGCCGGCGCCTCTCCTCCCCGCGATCGCCTGGGTCGACCCGACGCCCGCATCGGTAACGACCGCGACCGCGTGCCGCCACGCCGAAGTGATCCGGCACGTCGAGACCGCCCGCGGTGAAGCCGTCCCCGCCGGTGGCGCGCTTCGGCTGCCGCCTTCCCGAGTCCCAGGATCAGGCGTTCGCTTCGGCGAAACCATCGCCTGCCGCGACGACTCCGCCGCGGTGACGCTGCGGCCGCCGCTCGCGTTGCTGAACGCCGAGGCATCGCTGTTGCCGAGCGCAATCGCGGTGCTCAGCGCCGTGTGCGTCGCCGCCATCTCCGAGGTCAGTGGTCAGGTTGGAGGTCCCGACCGAGCCGCCTTGAGTGGATACGATCGAGAGGTCGCGGTGTACTGGTCACCGGAGGTGGTCGCGAGCGCTTTGGCCTCGGCGTCGCCTGCCGTTCCGCCGTGAATGCCCCGGCCGCCAGTGCCAACGGCGTTCGCCGTCGCGGGCCCGGCGTCGTTCGTCGCCTGGGGATTCGCCCGTACCCTTACCCCGGTCGTCCCGCCGTCGCCGCCGAGGCCGGCCGCGTTCACGACGAGCGACGAGCGTGCTCGCGGACCACTGCAGGCGACTCACTCCGCGCCGCCCGTATTGACATCGCCGAACCGCCCACCACGTCCTGGAAGGAGTTGAGGACTCCGGTGGTCTCTCCGTGCACCTGGTCGACGGGGGTGACGCTCGCGCCCGTGACGCCGGCCGCTCCGAACGCCTGGCCTCCGGACCGTGACGTAGCCGCCAGCGCTCGGCCTTCCTTCGACCGACTCCAGAATGGGAACACGAGCCCCCGGCGCGCGCCAGCGCTCGACCCAGAACATTCCCCGCCGCGTGATCGATCCCGAGCGCGCGGACGACGTCCGGTCGAGGACGCCTGGGCGCGCGCAGAGGTGGGCCCCCCGCGCCCGGCGCGCCTGTGAGTCCCGGCCGGCCCCCTGGGTTCCGCCAGCCCGGGTGCACCGCCCGCGCCCGCGGCGCCGCCTTCGGCGTGGGCGTCACATCGGCCGTCGTGCCGCTCGCCGCGGCGCTCGCCGCGGCCGCCCCCACCGTTGCCACCGTTGCCGCCGTTGCCGCCGTTCACGAAGGGGCCCGTGCCGTTCCCGCCATGGCCCCCATCGCCGCCATCGCCGCCGATGGCGATCGCCCATGTTCGTGGACTCCGGGTCCACGGCGAACGCAGGCGTCGCCGCCACCCGTGCCGGGACTGCGCCCCTGGCGGAACTCCGTCCGCGCCGTCGGTTTCCGGGGAGTGCCATGGATCTCGGCCAGCGCGCCGAGCGAAGACTGAGACGAAAGTGTGGAAGAACAACACGACGACAAGGAGACTGGACCCGCAGCATGATGTGACTCGTTTCTGCAGCTGCCCCGGCCTGCTGCGGAAGCGTATCAGAGCGGCGTGAGCTTCGATAGCCGCCGCGCCAGTAGACGAGCGGCTCCTGCCCGCGTCGATCGCAGCGTCCTCGACCGTGCCGACGTAGACATGTGGTCGCCCGCGTCGACGACGTCGCGCACGGCAGTCGAGGTGCTGGCCAGCGCGCCGGCAGGCGCGGGCAGTGGGCGCCGGTCTTGCAGTCCAGGCCGTCGAAGCGGATCGCCTCCGCGCTTCTTGTCGGCGAACAGGTTCGAGAGCGCGCTCTGCTCGCGGCCGAGCACGTTCACCGTGAACGAGCGCGAGGCGTGGATCAGCTTGTTCGTGTTCGAGCGCCTTGTCGGCGCAGACCAGGATCAGCGGCGGATTCAGGCTGACCGAGGTGAAGGCCGACACCGTCATGCCCAGAGCGCTCGGCGCCGTGCTGCGGGTGACGATCGTGACCCGCTCGGCCAGCTGCCGAGGGAACGCTTGAAAGTGTCGGCGTCTACCGGCATCGCACGGGGCTCACTGCACGTCGACCGTCGCCACGGCGCTGAACTTGATCCGACCGGAGCTGCCCGTGAAGCCGCCCAGCGGCTGCTTGCCGTAGGGCGTCTCGACCGCGCCGTGCGGCGAGCCCTCTCGGTGCCGTGAAGAGCACCGCCGCGACGAGCGGCGTCCTTCCCGGTCTGCGCGCGGCGCGCGCGCAGCTTCCAGGTGGGTCTTGGTCTTCGCGAACTTGCCGGCGGCGGCGTCCGAGTCGATTCCGTCGATGTTCACGTAGCTCGTGCCCGGGCGGCAGTGCGGGATTGCGGCCGTCGGTGAATTTGGTCTGCGGTTGCCGTCGGGCCTCGATCACCACGGGCTTGGCCGTCACGAGCCAGCCGCGCGCGCTCGATGCGGCGCGGCACTGCAAGCGCGAGACTGCGTCGACGCAGCGCCACACCCGAGCGGCCGGCGCCGAGCCGCCGGTCGGTCTCGACCACGACCTCGATCTCCGAGCCGGCCTTCGCGGTCAGCGGTTGCGGTCAGCTTCACGCTGGTCGCGGCGTCGAGCTTCTCGACCGCGGCGGCGAGCGCTTCGCGGTCGGCGGCCGACAGCTTCGCGTACGACGAGTCGGGCGGCGGCGTCCGGATCTTGGCCAGGTGTTTGTTCGCGGCCAGCTCGGCGGTCGCCTCGCGGGCAGCATGCCCCTGGAGCTGGTCCTCGGACGCGGAGGAGTGGCAGCTCGCGCAGGACGGGCGCGACGTCGGTCACGTAGTCCGGCGTGCCGCCGGGATAGGCGGACGCGGTCGTCGAGCGAGCGCGACCAGCGAGAACGCGAGCACTGCGGTGCGGTGGATCGCCATTGCGTCAGAACTCCTCATGGCAGTTGCGACACGCTGCGACCAGCGGCTCGCGCGCCAGATACGCGAGCTCGGCCGAGCGTCCGGTCGGGTGAGCTTCGTGGCACTGTACACAGTTCAGCGCGAAGTTGGGCAGGTTGTGGACGTCGATCGCGTGGAACGCGCTCGTCGCGCGCCGCCTCGTACTTCGCGTGGCACTGCGTGCAGTCCTCCTTCCACAGCGGGTGCTTCATCTCGCGCGGCTCTTCGAAGCGGCCGGTCAGGTAGACCAGCGCGTCGCGCGGGCGGCCAGGAGCTTCACGCGAACCCGGTTCGGGAAGCTCGCGCCGCGGTGGCAGTCGATGCAGCGGAACTTCTGAGTCGTGCGCGAAGTGCGCCGACGCCAGGTTCACGGCCGGGACGCTCTCGAAGTCTGCGGCGCAGCTGGGCGTGGAGCGGCGTGCTCGCGTCGAGATGGCAGCTCGTGCAGAACGAGTTCTGCGACTCGAGCGCGTCGCTCACCATCCAGCCGAGCGGCGCGGCGACGACCGCGGCGGCGACGAGCTATCCACAGGCTCCGGCGCACTCGCGCGGATGCTACCGGGCCAGCAGAACCAGCGCGAGGTCGGCGACGTTGGTCTCGGTCGGCCCGGTGACGTAGAGGTCGCCCGTCGCGGCGACAGCAGCGCGATGCACGTCGCTTCGCGCGAGGTGCGCGCGCGGGTCGAGCCCGCGCTCCGCGGCGCGCGCGAAGCTGCGCGCGTCGGCGAACGCTCCCGCGGCGTCGGTGGGGCCGTCCGTGCCGTCGGCTGCCCGCACAGAGCGCCGCTGAAGTCGAGCCGTCGCCGAGCTCGAGCGCCGAGCCGCAGCGCGAGCTCCTGCGCGCGTCCGCCGCACGCCGGGCCGCGCACCGCGACCGTCGGCTCGCCGCCCGCGATCAGCAGATCGAAGCCCGTCGGCGCGCGCGCGCCGCGCCGCGCCGGCGAGCGCCGCGGCGACCTCGCCGACCTCGCCGTAGAGGCGCTCGGGCACGACGCGCGCGCGGAGTCCGTGCGCTCGCGCGCGGCCTCGGCGGCGGCGAGCGCGTCGGCGAAGGCGCGCGACCACGTGCTCGCGCGCGTGCGCTGGCGGACGGTCTCGGCCCGCGCCGGCCTTCGAGGTGCGCGCGCACGCGCGCGGGCATGGCGTCGAGCGAGCTCGTGCCGGCGCAGGATCGCGAGCGCATCCGCGGCGCGGTCGGGGTCCGGCGCTCGCCGGGCCCGAGCCGATGTCGGTCGGCCGATCGCCGCGGACGTCCGACACCGGCGTAGCAGGTGGACGGGACGGCCGCGGCGCGGCGCGGGCGAGACCCGCCGCCTTTGATCGCCGACAGGTGGCGCCGAACGGTGTTGAGCTCGCGATCTCGACCTCGGCGCGGAGCAGAATCTCGCGTCGCGCGGCGCTTGTCGGCGGGCGAGATGCCCGCGCGGGCTGCGCACCACAGCGCCGACGCGCCGCCCGAGATCCAGGACCAGGAGCTCCTCGTCCGCGCCGAGCCCGGCCGCCGCGCGCGAGCGCCTCGCGCGCGGCGGCCTCACTCTGCGCGTCCGGGGAAAGCGGATGGCCCGCCTCGCGAACGGCGGAGTCCGGCGAGCGCCCGCGCGTAGCCGTCGTCTTCCGTCGTCACCGCGCCGCGCGCGATCCGCGCGCCCAGCGCGCGCTGCTGCGGCCTCCGCCATCGCGCACGCCGCCTTGCCGGCGGCGAGCAGCGCGAACGGCCCGGGCCCGGGATCTCGCTTGGCGAGCGCGCGCTCCAGCGCGCGACCGGCGTGCACCGCTGCGAGCGCCGCGCGGTGGATCTCCGCCAGCCGCTCGCGCGCGCTCACTCCGCGGCGGGAGCGGGCGGCGCGACCAGCGCGATCTCGATCCGCCGGTTGCGCTGCGCGGTTCTCGGCGCTGTCGTTCGGCGCGAGCGGGCGGTACTGGCCGTAGCCCACCACCGCGAGCTGCTTCGTCGACACCCCGCCCTCCTCGAGGACCTTCGCGACCGTCGCGGCGCGCGCCGCCAGATCAGGTCCCAGTTCGAGGCGAACTTCGCGAGCGGACCGCGACGTCGTCGGTGTGGCCCTCGACGCGCACCTCGCGGTTGGCGACGCCCTTGATCGAGCGCGCGACCTTGCCGATCACGGCGCGGCACCTCGGGGCTTGAAGTCGCGCGCTGCCGGAGTCGAACAGGATCTCGTTCGCGGCGCGGATGCCTGCAGGCGCCCGGGCAGCTGCTCGATCAGGATCTGGCCGCTCTTCACCTCCGCATCGAGCGACTCCGGTCGAGCTTCCGATGGCTGTCCGGCGACCTCCTCTCGTCGCTGAGCAGGCGCGCCATCCGCTCGCGCTCGGGCTTCTCGCGCAGATCGTCGACGCCCGCGCGCTGGCTCTTCACCTCGGCCAGCAGCGCGGCCCGCTCGGCGTCGAGCGACTTCTTCTCCTCGAGGAGCTTCTGGCTGCTCTTGCTCTCGTCGAGCATGATGTCTTCTTGCAGCTCGATCGAGGTCCGATGCTCAGCGCGCTGGCGCGCGACCTCGGCCTCGTAGCCCGCCGCGGCTCACGCACGCCGTCACGGCGAGCGCAGCCCACGCGAAGCGCCACGCGCGCTTCAACCCGGAGGTCCTGCCCGAGGTCCCGTCCGAACGCGATCCGAATCACTTGCTCGATCCTCTCCACCGGCTCGATCTTGAGATCCGAGATCCGGTCCGCCGGGATCTCGATCAGGTCCTTCTCGTTGGCCGCGGGGATCAGCACGTGCGTCACCCCCGCGCGCCGCGCCGCGAGGATCTTCTCCTTTGATTCCGCCGACCGGCAAGACCTTGCCGCGCAGCGCGGTCTCGCCGGTCATCGCCGGGGTCCGGCGGAACCGGCCGATCGCAGCAGGAGCGAGATCAGCGCGGTGACGATCGCGATGCCCGGCGCTGGGCCCATCCTTGGGGATCGCGCCCGCGGGGATGTGGATGTGGATGTCGCTCTCGGCTGAACAGCTTCGGCGTCGAGGCCGAGCGCGCGCCCGTAGGTGCGCACCAGCGAGACCGCCGGTCATGCGCCGACTCGCGCATGACGTCGCGGACCGAGCCGGTGATCTGCAGACTCGCCCTTGCCCTTTCATGCGGGTCAGCTTCGATGAACAGGATCTCGCCGCCCGCCTCGGTCACCGCGAGCCCGACCGAGACGCCGGGGATCTGCACGCGGCCGGCGACCTCGGGCTCGAAGTGCGCGGGGCCGAGCGAGGCCGGGCAGATCGCCCACGCGGACGTGAAACGAGCCGGTGTCGCCCTCGACGGCGCGCCGCGCCAGCTTGCGCGCGATCTTGCCCAGCTCGCGCTCGAGGTTGCGCAGCCCCCGCCTCGCGCGTGTAGTTGCGGATCACGCCGCGCAGCGTCGATCGTCGAGCTGGGCGCGCGCGTCCTCGAGGCCGTGCTCCTTCAGCTGGCGCGGCGAGCAGGTGCCGGCGCGCGATCTCGAGCTTGTCACTCCTCGGTGTAGCCGGGCAGCTCGATCACCTCCATGCGGTCGCGCAGCGCCGGCGGGATCGTGCTCGAGCAGGTTCGCGGTCGCGATGAAGCAGCACCTTCGACAGGTCGAACGGCACGTCGAGGTAGTGGTCGCTGAACGGCGTAGTTCTGCTCGGGGTCGAGCACCTCGAGCAGCGCCGACGACGGGATCGCCGCGGAAGTCGGCGCCGAGCTTGTCGATCTCGTCGAGCATGAACACCGGGTTGTTGGTGCCGGCGCTGCTGCAGGCTCTGCAGGATGCGGCCGGGCAGCGCGCCGACGTAGGTGCGCGCGGTGGCCGCGGATCTCGGCCTCGTCGCGCACGCCGCCGAGCGAGAGGCGCGCGAACTTGCGCCCCATGCGCGCGCGCGATCGAGCGGCCGAGCGAGGTCTTGCCCGATGCCGGGCGGGCCGACGAAGCAGAGGATCGGGCCCGCGCAGGTCGCGCTTCAGCTTGCGCACGGCGAGGAACTCGAGGATCCGCTCCTTCACCTTCTCGATGTCGTAGTGGTCCTCGTTCGAGGATCGTCGCGCGCGTGCGCGACCTCGAGGCGTGTCGTCGGTCGTCGTTCGACCAGGGCAGGTCGGCGATCCACTCGAGGTAGGTGCGGATCGTGCCCGGCCTCCATCGCGCCGGGCGGCTGCGCGGCCAGCCGGGTCAGCTCCGCGCTCGGCGACCTCCATGACCGACTCGGGCACCTTCGCGTCCTGGATGCGCTTGCGCAGGTCGTCGACCTGCTCGCTGGGCGACTCGTACTCGCCGAGCTGGCGCCGGATCGCGCGGGCCTGCTCGCGCAGCATCATACTCGCGCTGGCTGCGCGTCAGCTCTTCCTGCACCTGCGAGCGGATCTCCTGCTCGAGCGAGCGCGACCTCCGCCTCGCGCGGCGAGGTGCTCGGACAGCCGCTCGAGGCGCTGCTGCACGTCGAGCGTCTCGAGCAGGTGCTGGCGCTCCTCGACCGACAGGCCGAGGTTCCCGGCGACCACGTCGCCCAGCGCGGACGAGTCCTGCAGCTGCGACACCATGGTGCGTACGGGCTCGGACACGTTCTGCGAGCCTTCCGCGATCACCGCGAACTGCCGGCTCACGTTGCGGTGCGAGCGCCTCGAGCTCGAGGCCCTGCGTGCTGGTCTCCTCGAGCGGCCGGATCCGCGCGCGCAGGTAGGGCGCGGTCTGGAGCCAGTCCTCGATCGCCACCCGGCGCAGGCCCTGCACCCAGAGCCGCTGCGAGCCGTCCTCGCTCTTGGCCATGCGCAGCACGCGCACCGCCGTGCCGACCTTGTACAGGTCGGCCGGCGCGAACTCGGTCACCTCGGGATCGCGCGCGGCGACCGTCACGATCAGCCGGTCGTTCGCGAGCGCGCTCGTCGACGAGCCGCTTGGCTCGCTCGGTGGTGGCGACCATCGGCGCGACCAGCGACGGGAACAGCACGGTGTTGCGCAGCGGCAGCACCGGCAGCTCCTCGGGCAGCGGCTCGTCGGCGCGCGCGCGCGATGCCGTTCGGCGCCTCTTCCGCTTCGACGTTCCGCTCTTCTTCGCCGCTCACGTCTGTCCTCACCGCCACCACGCGCGTGGCGTTCTCCCTGCGCGGGAGCTCGATCGTCAGGATTCCGTTCTCGAGCCGCGCGCTCACCCGGTCGGGATCGTACGCGGCGCGCGTCCGCAGCACCCGCTCGAACGCGCCCTGCCCGATCTCGATCAATAGATGCCGCTGGGTTTCACCCGAGCGGCTGAAGCTGCGCCGGCCGCTGATCTGCAGGTACTCGCCGTCGACGACGACCCTCACGTCGGCGCTGGGCAGCGCCGGCGAGCTCGACCCGGACGACCGACTGCGCGCTCGGTCTCGTAGACATCGAGCGCGGGGCGCCAGGCGTCCGGTCGAGGACAGGCGCACCGCGCCGGCGAGCGCGCGCTCGAACGCGCGGTCCATCTGCTCTTCGAGCTCGGCGAGCTCGCGCGCGATCTTGCCGCGTTGAACCCGCATCAGCGGCGGCCGCGGCCGCGGGCTCACTTCTCCTCGGTGAAATCCGCGTCGACGACCTTGTCGTCCTGCTTCGGCGCGCCGTTCGACTTGCGGGCCGCCGACGGGCGGCTGCTGGCTCGCGGCCTCGGCCTTGTAGAGCGCCTCGGACACCGGGTAGCCCGGCGCTGGAGCTCGTCGAAGCGCGCCTTCAGCTCGGAGGTCGACGCCTCCTGGTTCTGCAGCAGCGTCTTGCGCGGACGCGACCGAGTTCTCGACCGCGTTCAGCGACGCGACCGGGATCTTCTCCCTGTGCTCGCGCAGCTGCTTCTCGGCCTCGTAGACCATGCTGTCGAGCTGGTTGCGCGCGTCGATGCGCTCGCGCCGCTCCTTGTCCTCGGAGGCGTGGCTCTCGGCGTCCTTCACCATCTGCTCGATCTGGCCCTTGTCGATGCCGGACGAGCCTGGATCTGGATCGACTGCTGCTTCGCCGCTGGCCTTGTCCTTCGCGGAGACCGACAGGATGCCGTTCGCGTCGATGTCGAAGGTGACCTCGACCTGCGGCACGCCGCGCGGCGCGCAGGCGGATCCCGTCGAGGATGAAGCGCCCGAGCGTGCGGTTGTCCGCGGCCATCTCGCGCTCGCCCTGCAGCACGTGGATCTCGACCTGCGGCTGGTTGTCGCTCGCCGTCGAGAACGTCTGGCTGCGCTTGGTCGGGATCGTGGTGTTGCGCTCCGACCAGCTTGGTCGTGACGCCGCCGAGCGTCTCGATGCCGAGCGAGCAGCGGCGTCACGTCGAGCAGCAGGACGTCCTTCACCTCGCCCGTGAGCACGCCGGCCTGGATCGCCGCGCCGATCGCGACGACCTCGTCGGGTTCACGCCGCGGTGCGGCTCCTTGCCGAAGAAGCCCTTCACGAGCTCCTGGACCTTCGGGATGCGGATCGAGCCGCCGACCAGCACGACCTCGTCGATGTCGCCGGGGTTGATGCCGGCGTCCTTGCAGGCCGTGCGCACCGGGCCGAGCGTGCGCTGGATCAGATCGTCGATCAGCTGCTCGAACTTGGCGCGCGAGAGGCGCAGGTTCAGGTGCTTCGGGCCCGACGCGTCCGCCGTGATGTACGGCAGGTTGATCTCGGTCTCGGCCACGGTCGACAGCTCGATCTTCGCCTTCTCGGCGGCCTCCTTCAGGCGCTGCATCGCCATCGGGTCCTTGGAGAGATCGACGCCCTGGTCCTTCTTGAACTCCTCGACCAGGTAGTCGCATGACCCGGTCGTCGAAGTCGTCGCCGCCGAGGTGCGTGTCGCCGTTGGTCGAGATGACCTCGACGGCGTTCGTCGCCGACCTCGAGCACCGCTGATGTCGAAGGTGCCGCCGCCGAGGTCGTACACGGCGATCTTCTCGTCCTTCTTCTTGTCGAGCGCAGTAGGCGAGCGCGGCCGCGGTCGGCTCGTTCACGAGCCGCAGCACCTCGAGGCCCGCGATCGTGCCGGCGTCCTTGGTCGCCTGGCGCTGCGCGTCGTTGAAGTACGCGGGCACCGTGATGACGGCCTGCGTGACCGGCTGGCCGAGGTACGCCTCCGCGGCGACCTTCAGCTTCTGCAGGATCATCGCGGAGATCTCGGGCGGCGTGTACGTCTTGCCGCCGGCCTCGACCTGGACGAGCTCGTTCTTGCCCGGCGCGATCTTGTACGGGACGAGCTTCTGCTCGCTCGACACCTCGCTCATGCGCCGGCCCATGAAGCGCTTGATCGAGTAGACCGTGTTGAGCGGGTTGGTGATCGCCTGGCGGCGTGGCGATCTGGCCGACCAGCCGCTGCCCGTCCTTGGTGAACGCGACGACCGACGGCGTGGTCCGCCCGCCCTCCTCGTTCGCGATGACCTTCGGCTCGCCGCCTTCCATGACGGCGACCACCGAGTTGGTCGTGCCCAGGTCGATGCCGATCACGCGCCCCATCGTCGATCCTCTCAATCCTCGAAAGCCAAATGGAATCAGGTGCTTGCGCGTCGTTCGCGAAGCGCGCGGCAAGCTAGAGGCCAGACCTTCGGTGTCAAGCGACGTCGAGGAACGGAATCGGGCGGACACGCACGACGAACTCGCGCTCCTCGTCGACGAAGCTCCCGCTCCAGACGCTGCGGCCGAACACGCGCAGGCGGATCCGGTTGTCGCCCTCGCGCAGGCCCGACGATCGCGCCGACCGCGCCGTTGCGGTCCGACCGTGAGCGACTCGGTGACGCCGAGCCCGTTCAGGCAGGCACTGGAAGGTCTCGACCACGACACGCTCGCCGGCCGGGAACTCTGATCAGGACATCGACCGACCCGACCGCCACCTCCGCCCCGCGCTCGGGCGCCTCGACCCGCATCAGGGGCGGGCCCAGGTAGACGAACCGCCACCAGCTCCGCCCGGAACCAGCCCGCGGCGCAGCAGTGCGATCGAAGTCACGGCGAATAGGCGAGCAAGCGCTTCATCTACGGTTCTGGACGTCCTTCTCTGCTCAGGGGCACGGGCGGACTTGCCGATCAGTTTGCCGCTCACTGATGCGCAACTGAACGCTGGCGACGCCGGCGCTGATCACGCGTAGACTTCGCCCGGATTTTCTTAGGTTTTTTAGCGCGTTTCGCCAGCGCGGGGCGGCCTGGGCCAGGCCGCCGGGGGTCGGAATCGAGTGCTTCTCCGTCAAGGCATGCGCGCCCTTCAGATCGCGCTCGCGATCGCCTCGCCTGGCGGTCACGATACGGCGCCGTAGCGCCGATGGTCGGCGCGGCCGCGATGCCCGGACCACGATTCCTCCGATCCAGCCGCTGCCTCGATCACGACGCGGCCTTCGCGCAGTATGACGTGATCGCGAGCCGCAACCTGTTCAAAGCCAAGGTTTCCGCCGCGGGCCCCGTGACCGAGGACCTGAAGGAGAGCTCCCTGCAGCTCGAAGCTGTGCGGCACCTTCGCGGCGACCAGGCCCGAGCGCTCGGTCGCCTGCATCGAGGACACCGGCGCCCAGAAGAAGCGCGCGCTACCGGGTGAGCGAAGAGATCGCGGACGGCGTGAAGCTCGATCTCGGTCGACCGCGCGCCGGGCGGTGATCGACAATCGGGGCTCGCGCGAGCAGCTCAGCATGGAAGAAGGTCCGTCCGCCGGCGCGATCGTGCCCGGGCAGGGTCCCGGCCCGGCCGTCCGCGCCGATCCAGCGCCCCGCCGCGAAGCTCTCCGACCGCTTGAAGGATCTGAAGGAGCAGCAGCGTTTGAACGACGCCGTGCGACCGAAGCTGCAGGACGTGCTGAACAGCGCGCAGCTCTCCCCGGTGTACGACGAGTCGGGTCAGTTCGGCGGGGTGAAGCTCACCAACATCCGCCCGGGCGGCGCGTTCACCGGCATGCCCGAGAACTCGGTCTGCTTCGAGCTCAACGGCGCCAAGCTCGACGGCGTGCAGCGCCTGCCCCAGGCGCTGCTCAGCATGGGCGACGGGCAGACCTGCCTGAAGTGCCGCCAGCCGGACGGCACGGAGACGCTGCGATGCCTGTAGCTGCGCGGAGTCGCCCTCGCGCTCGCGCTCTGGCTGGGGCGCAGTCGGCGTTCGCCCAGGCAGGCGCACGCCGCCGGCCGGCGAGGTCCTGGTCACCCTCGACTTCCAGGACGCGCGACATCACCGAGGTGATCAGCACGATCGCCAAGGCGACCGGGAAGAACTTCCTGTACGACGACCGCGTGCGCGGGCGGGTCACCGTGATCTCGCCCGAGCCAGTCACGCGCCGGACGAGGCCTACCGGGTCTTCGAGTCGATCCTCGCCGTGAAGGGCTTCACGACCGTGCCCTCGCCCGGCGGGATCCTGAAGATCCTGCCGCTGCGCGACGCCAAGGAGAACCCGATCGAGACGGTTCCGCGGCAACCGCGTGCGCCGAGGACCGCGACATGCTTCATCACGCGGCTGATGCCGCTGCGCTACGTGAAGGCCGACGCGATCAGCGACACGATCAAGCCGCTGGTCTCGAAAGAGGCCACGGTGATCCCGTACGGGCCGACCAACACGCTGATCATCACCGACGCGGCCTCGAACATCCGGCCGGCTCACCAACATCATCGACCAGATCGACGTCTCGACCTACCAGGAGACGATCAAGCTGGTGCCGATCCAGTACGCCGACGCGACCCAGCTCATGGCAGCAGCTCGGGCCAGATCTTCGGCGACGAGACCGGCAGCAGCGTGCCGGGACAGCCCGGCATCCGCCGCGCCCGCGCCGTGCAGCAGCCGCAGCCCGGAGTCCCGGGCGTGCCCGGCGGCGACGCCGGCGGAGCCGCGGCCCGAACGCGCCGCGCTTCATCGCCGACGAGCGCACCAACGCGATCGTCGTGATCGCGACCAAGAACGTGCTGCGCGAGGTCGAGCGGATCATCACCCTGCTCGACTACAAGCGGAAGGGCTCGGGCCGGATCCACGTCTACCGCCTGCGCAACGCCGACGCCGACGAGATCGCGCAGACGCTCTCGAGCCTGGCGACCGGCTCGCCCGGCGCCGGCGGCGGCGGCACCGGCGGTGCGGGCTCGGCTCGCGCACCGGCACCACGCGCACCTCGCTCACGGGCCTGGGCTCGAGCACGAACCCCGCGGGCTCGGCGCTGGGCAGGCTCGGCGGCAGGAGCGGCGGCGCGGAGCGAGCGCCGTGGCCGAGCTCGGCGACGGCGTGCGCGTCACCGCCGACGCGCCGACCAACTCGCTGATCATCCAGGCCAGCGCCGAGGCCTACGCGACCCTGGCCGAGGTGATCGAAGCGCTCGACACGCGCCGCCCGCAGGTGCATGGTCGAGGCGCTGATCATGGAAGTGAACGCCACGCCGACCACCGACCTGGGCGCCGGCCTGGTCACGACCATGGCGACCAAGGACGGCAGCACGCTCGGCGTCGGCAGCGTCCAGCCCGGGCGAACTGCGATCGGCAGCGTGACCGGTCTCGCGACCAACGGCGGCATCTCGGCCGGGTCGCTTCGTGACGGCGTTCCTCGGCAGCACGGTCTCGATCCCCGATCCGAACAACCGGGCCAGACGATCCAGGTGCCGTGGATCCGCGCGCTCGATCACCGCGTCGGATCCTCGAACCAGAACGACGAACATCATCTCCGCGCCGACCATCCTCACCGCGGACAAGAAGGAAGCGGAGATCGTGGTCGGCCAGAACATCCCGGTCCCGACCTCGCGCCTGCAGGCCGCCGGAACCACGACCGATCCGAACAGCCCCTTCCAGACCTCGCCAGAACATCTCGCGCCAGGACGTCGGCGTGACCCTGCGCGTGACCCCGCAGATCAGCGAGGGCGACACCGTCCGGTTGAACGTCTTCCAGGAGATCAGCGAGGTCGTGCCCGAGGCCGACACCCGCGACGACCGATACGCTCGCTCGGCCCCACCACGACCAACCGCAAGGTCGAGAACACCGTCTACGTGCGCGACGGCGAGGCGGTGATGATCGGCGGAATCCTCTCCGACGTGCAGACACGAGAACGAGAGCAAGGTGCCCTGGCTGGGCGACATCCCGATCCTCGGCTGGGCCTTCAAGGGCGACCGGCAGCGACGCGCCGCAAGATCAACCTGCTCGTGATCCTGCACGCCGCGCATCGTGCGCGATCCCCAGGACCTGCAGCGGCTCACCGTCGAGAGCCGCGAGCGCTTCAAGTCCGTCGTCGGCCCCGCGCGATCGACCTCGTCGGACGAGGAGAAGGAGGAGCGGCGCAAGGCGCTCGAGGCCGGCATCCCGCCTGCCCGATCGATCCGAACCCGGTGCGCCGCGAGCTCGACGCGCCACGACCAGCAGTACCCGGTGGAGGCGCTGCCCGAGCCTGCGCCAGGAGGCGATCGACCGCGAGCACGACCGCGAGGAGCGAGATCGAGGCGCTGAAGAAGAAAGAGGCGAGCGGCAGCTACCTCGTGTCAGGTCGCCCACTTCAGCGACGGCCGAGGAGGCCGGTGAGCCTGCTGCAGAAGCTGATCGACGACGGCTACGACGGAACCGTGCGTCTCGCAGAGCGAGCAGGGCGCGACGACGCACTGGGTCGCAGCTCGGGCCCGTACACGAACGAGGCGAAGGCGCAGGCGGTCGCGCGCGATCTGAACGCGTCGCTCGGCGCTGCAGTCGCTCGTCGTGGTGGAGCCGTAGCCGATGGACCACCTCGCTCGAGCTGCGCACGCGCGCCTGCTCCAGCACACCTCGCTCTCCGAGGAGGGCCTGCAGCAGGCGCTGAAGAAGCAGGAGCAGTCCGGCCGCCGGCTCACCGACGCTGCTGCTCGAGCTCGAGCTGGTGCCCGAGGGCGAGCTGCTCGGCGCGCTCGCCGGCATGTACGGCCATCCCGACGCGCGAGACGCTCGCGCCCGAGGAGATCGACGCCGAGCTCGCCACGCAGATCCCGATCTCGTTCGCGAAGCACCACTTCGTGCTGCCGATCAAGCGCGACGGCGACGCGGCTCGAGGTCGCGATCTCCGATCCCGTTGCTCACCGATCCGCTCGACGACCTGCGCATGGTCTACGCCGGCGCGCGCTGCGAGCCGGTGCTGCGTCACGCGCCGCGCGATCCTGAACTGCATCAACCACGTCTACGACCAGGCGTCCGCGCGCCGAGGACGTGCGCCGACGAGTTCGACAGCCGACGGATCTCGACGGACATCGCGCTCGAGCTGATCTCCGAGCCGCAGGACCTGCTCGACTCGAGCGACGACGGCGCGCCGATCATCCGGCTGGTGAACTCGCTCCTGCAGCAGGCCGTGAAGGAGCGCGCCAGCGACATCCACATCGAGCCGCAGCGAGAAGGACCTGGTCGTGCGCTTCCGCGATCGACAACATCCTGCACGAGCCGATCCGCGCGCTGCCGCGGCGCATGCAGCAGGCGATCATCGACGCGCATCAAGATCATGGGCGCGGCTCGACATCGCCGAGAAGCGGCTGCCGCAGGACGGCCGCATCCGTGCTGAAGATCGCCGGCCGCGACTACGACGTGCGGCTCTCGACGCTCCCGACCACAGTACGGCGAGCGCTGCGTGCTGCGGCTCCTGCCGCGCACCCAGGAGCTGCTCTCGATCGAGAAGATCGGCCTCGCACACGCCACCAGGAGACGCTGCGCCAAGCTGATCCGCCGCAACGAACGGCATCATCCTGGTCACCGGGCCGACCGGCTCGCGGCAAGACGACCACGCTCTACGCCGCGCTCGCGGACATCAACAAGCCCGACGCAGAACATCATGACGATCGAGGACCCGGTCGAGATCCAGCTCCCGGGCATCAGCCAGATCGAGGTGAAGCCGACGATCGGGCTCACCTTCGCCGCGGGGCTGCGCTCGATCCTGCGCCAGGACCCGAACGTCGATCCTGGTCGGCGAGATCCGCGACCTGGAGACCGCCGAGATCGCGATCCAGGCCGTCGCTCACCGGCCACCTGGTGTTCTCGACGCTCCACACCAACGAGTCGCGCCGAGCACGATCACGCGCCTGATCGACATGGGCGTCGAGCCGTTCCTGATCGCGTCGTCGCTGGTCGCGGCGATCGCGCAGCGGCTGATCCGCGTGCTGTGCAGCGCTGCCGCGAGGCGTACACGCCGAGCGACGAGGAGCTCGCCGAGATCGGCCTGCGCCGCGCCGACGTCGCGTCAGCGCACGATCTACCGCGCGAAGGGCTGCGTGCACTGCAACCACACCGGCTATCACGGCCGCACGGGCATCTTCGAGATCCTGATGCATCGACGACGCGATCCGCGGGATGATCACGCGCGGCGTCGACTCGAAGCAGATCCAGGATCAGGCCATCCGACGCGGCATGCAGCACGATGCGCATGCACGGCGCCCGCATGGTGCTCGACGGCGATCACCTCCGTCGCCGAGATCCTGCGCCAGACCGAGGAGGAGGCCGTCGCGGCGCTCGATCCGCAGGCGGCCTGAGCAACGCCGTGCCCGTCTACCGCTACAAGGGAGTCGCCGCCGGCAATCGCGCCGTGTCGGCGACGATCGACGCCGACAGCCCGCGCTCCGCGCGCACGAAGCTGCGCGCCGAGGGCATCTTCCCGACCGAGATCGCTCGAGGCAGGGCAAGTCCGCGCGCGCCAGACGTCGCGAGCTGCTGCACCGGCTGCAGCTCCCGCAGCTGCGCCGCATCCCGACCTCGACCTCGCGATGTTCTCGAGCCAGCTCGCCACGCTGGTCGCCGCCGGCGTGCCGCTCGTGCAGGCGCTCGCCGGCGCTCACCGAGCAGGTCGAGCGCGAGCGCTTCAAGAACGTGATCGGCGCGCGTGCGCGAGTCGGTGAACGAGGGCACCGTCGCTCGCCGACGCGCTCGGGTCTGTTCCCGCACGTGTTCGACGAGCTCTACTGCTCGATGGTGCGCGCCGGCGAGTCGTCCGGCGCGCTGGCGCCGGTGCCGCAGCGGCTGGCCGAGTACGTCGAGAACCGCATGGGGCTCCGCAACCAGCTGATCAACGCGATGATCTATCCCGCGCTGATGCTGGTGCTTCAGCGCCGGCGTCGCGGGCGTCGCTGCTCGTGAAGGTCATCCCGAACATCACGAGCGATGCTGCAGCGACATGAAGCAGGAGCTGCCGCTGCCGACCCGCGTGGTGGTCGTGGTCTCGGACGTGGTGACTCGCGTACTGGTTCCCGGCGCTGATCGCGCTCGCGGCCGCGGTTCCTGTGGGCGTGGAATCCGTGGCGCACGCGGCGCGGGCGGCTGCGCCTGGGACGCGCTTCACGCTGCGCACTGCCGATCTTCGGCGCTTGATCCGCTACGTCGCGATCTCGCGCTTCGCGCGCACGCTCGCGACGCTCACGGCGGGCGGCGTCAGCATCGTGCCCGCGCTCGAGATCTCGAAGACGGTCGCGTCGAACGCGGTGATCGGCCGCGCGATCGACGACGCCGAAGGAAGCGATCACCCGCGGCTCCTCGATCGCCGGCACCATGCGCACGAGCGGCCAGTTCCCGCCGCTCGTCACGCACATGATCTCGGTCGGCGAGGCCTCGGGCGAGCTGCCCGCGATGCTCGGCAAGCTCGGCCGACAGCCTACGACGACGCAGGTCTGCAACGCCCTGCAGCGCATGCTCGCGCTGCTCGGGCCCATCCTGCTGATCTTCGTCGCGCATCGTGATCCTGATGATCATCCTCTCGACCCTGCTGCCGCTCATGAACATGACGATCGGCGCTGTAGCAGGCGCACCCGAGGAGAATCGCAATGACGAAGCTCCGCGACACGACGGATTCACGCTGCTCGAGATCATGGTCGTGGTGCTGATCATCGGCATGCTGATGGCCCTGATCGCGCCATCTGCGCATGCTTCGGCGCTTCGCGCGCCAAGGCGCGACATCGCGAAGGCTGCGAGTCACCAAGCTCGCGACAGCAGCTCGAGCTCTACAAGCTCGACAACGGCACCTACCCGAGCCGCCGACCAGGGCCTCGACGCGCTGGTCCACGAGCCGACCGGCGAGCCGCGGCCGCGCCGCTACCCGACGGGCGGCTACGTCGGCTCCGACAGGACCTCGAGCGATCCGTGGCAGAACCCGTACAAGTACGAGCGCCCCGGCAAGAACAACCCGACCACAGCTACGACCTCTACTCGCTACGGCGACGACGGCCAGCCCGGCGGCGACGGCGCTAGAACGCCGACATCGGCAACTGGGAAGTGACGCCCAGCGGTGAGCGAGACTGGCGCGCGCGGATCGCAGCTGCGACAGGAGCGCCGATCCTCGCGCTCGCGGGCGTCGCGGGCTTGTGGGTCCTGCGCATCACGTTCGGCCGGACGGCTGCCTGGCGGCGAGGGCGAGGACGCCGATGTCGGCATCCTGACGCCCCACAGCGCTGACGGCTTCACGCTCCTCGAGCTGATGATCGTGATCACGCTGATCGTGCTGATCACGGGCATCTTCGCGACCTCGATCGGCGGCGGCTTCGGCGTGCACCATCCGGAACTCGGGACGCAGCGCTCGCCGCCGAGCTCGAGTACGTCTCGCAGCGCGCGGTGACGACCGGGCCGCGCGCAGCGCTTCGTGATCGACCTCGACCAACCAGTGTTCCGCGTCGAGATGCGAGCCGCCGCCCGCGCCCGAGCCGGACGGCACGCTGCCCGAGCACGCCGAGGGACTCTCGCTGGCGCCGCCGACCGGCGCTGAACCGCGAGTTCGTGCCGCGTGGACTCGCAGCATCGGCGAGTGGCGCCGGCTCGACGACGCCGACGACGTCACGATCCGCCGAGGTGCGCCTCGGCGATCGAGGTCGCGCAGCGACGGCGCGGTCGCGATCGGCTTCGAGCGACGGCGCCAGCCGACCCGGCGCAGATCTGGCTCCGGACGACAGGCGGCTACGACGCGCACGTCCGGCTGATCGCCTTCACGCTGGCGAGGTCCGCATCGAGGAGCCCGACGTTCGCTAACTGTGAGCGGGCGAGCGAGCGCGGGCTTCACGCTGATCGAGGTGCTCGCGGCGGTCCTGATCGTGAGCCTCGTCTTCGGCCTCCTGCTCGAGTCGGTGACCCGCAACCTCCGCGACCTCTCGCGCGCCCGCGCAGGAGGCGCGCGCGCCCGGGATCGCCGTGACCACGATGCGCGAGCTGCAGGCCGTGCTCGCGTCCGGCGAGAAGCTCGACGGACGGCGTGCAGGAGGAGCCCTGCCCCGGAGCCCGACCGAAGAGCTACGACTCAGCCAGACGATCGTCGCGCGCCGAGAAGCTTCGCGCTCCCCGCCGACTACCCGGGCGAGCTGTCGCCTTCGCCGCTGTTCACCGCCGCGAACGAGCCGCCGCGCGCGCCGCAGCCCGGCGAGGTGGCGCCGCTGCGCATGGTGCAGGTGTGCGCGTTCTGGGCCCGAGAGCGGACCCCAACACGGTCGAGCCGTACGTGGTGCTCCGGTCGCGCCGCTCGACGCCGCAGGCGGCTGCAACAGCTCCAGCAGCAAGGCCGAGCAGCAAAGCAGTAGCCGCAACATGGCGAGCAGGCGAGTCGACGGACGGCAGCGGTCAATCGGCTACGCCTCGCGGCCGGTGGCTTGCGTGTCGCGCACGCCCCCGGGCGGCCGCCAGTGACTGGAGCGCGGCGGCAGGCTTCACGCTGCTCGGAGATCATGGTCGCGGTGCTGGATCATGTCGATCGTGCTGACCTTCGCGTTCCAGGCCTACCGCGGGATCGAGCAGTGCGCTACCAGCGGGTCGGCACCTCGCGCGAGCCGCGAGCGCGCCGCCCGCATCGTGCTCGACCGCCTCGAGCGCGAGCTGGTCGGGGAGCGTGCTCGATCGAGCGCGAGAAGGGCGCCGATCCCTGCTTCACCCGTACTCTTCTTCGGCGCAGTCCAAGCCTCTACGCCGAGTCCGAAGGGCGACGAGCTGCGCTTCCGTCACGCGCACTGCCGCTGCGCGCGCCGGGAGCGCCGCCGGTCGGGCTCGAGATCGTCACGTACGGGGCGATTCCTCGCAGACCGGCGCCCGGGCTCGCGCTGTCTGCGCCAGGCGGAGCTGCTGCCGCACGCAGCTCGCCAAAGAGATCGTCTGGACCGAGCCCGAGGTCGGTCGTCGACAACGTCGCGCTGTTCCTCGCCCGCTACCACACGCGCCGCGGCGCGACGCGGCCGAGAGCTGGGACTCGACCGGCGTGGAGAAGCCTCGACCAGCTGCCCGACGAGCTGGTGCTGACGGTCTCGCTGCTCGAGCCCGGCGAAGACGGGCAGACTCGGCGCCGGGTCCCGAGTACTCGCGCACGGTCGAGCTGCCGGTGCGCCCCCTTCAAGCTGCTCCCCGGAAGGCGCCGAGGACGACGCCACCGCCTGCGGCGAAGGCATGACCGTGAAGCAGTGCGTCGAGTCGTTCCAGCTAGCAGATCGACAGTGCGAGCAGCTCCGCTCGGCCAGCGCCATCACGCAGGCGCCAGACCCAGGTCGCCGACAAGTGCTGGAGCTCCGAGCAGCCGTCCGCGGCGCTGCAGCGGCTGAAGGTCGCTGATGGGCGGAGTGCCCGGCTTCGACTCGGCGGAGTGCAAGTGACCCGCGCGCGGGACGAAGAGGGCATCGTGCTGCTGCTCGGTCCTGGTGCTGATCGTGGTCGCGGGTCCCGACCGCCTCACGCGATGAGCAAGACCTCGCCTGATCGAGAGTGCCGTCCTCGGCGCCAGCACGCCCAGCACGCGCGCGCGCCCAGCTGCTCGCGCGCTCGGGCATCGCGCTGGCGCAGGCGCGCGCTGCAGGACGACCTGGTCGAGGACCGACCCGATCACCAAGGCGGTCGAGTCGCGAGCGGGACGCCTGGGCCGTGCTCGCGCACCAGGAGATCGAGCTGCCCGGCGCGGCGCTGCTGCGGGTCGGCGATTCGCGACGCGCGGCAACAAGCTCGACCTGAACGCCCTCGATCGACGCCGACGGCAAGCGGGTCGGCGAGCAGCAGCAAGAACTTCCTGAAGGCGGTCCTGGCGCACATCCGCGAGACCGTGCCCGCGTTCAAGGGCTCGAGCAAGCTCAACGACGAGGACATCGACGAGCTCGCGGACGCGATCCTCGACTGGCTGGACAAGGACGAGGAGACGCGCGTGGGCACTCCCGAGCAGGAGTTCTACGTCGAGATCGAGGAAGGCCCGGTCGGGCCGCTGAACCGGCCGGTGTTCTCGCTCGATGAGCTCGCGCCGATTCCGGGCCTCGATCCCTTGCTGCTGGATGCGCTCAAAGCCTACTTTACGCCGCTACCCGATGTTTCCAGGTGCGAATGGGGGAGGCGTGAACCTGAACACGGCGCCGGCTCACGTGCTGGGCCTCATCTATCACGGCGTGGCCGAAGAGTTCAGAGCTCTCGACCAGCGCGACGTCGTCTCGAGATCCTGAAGGCGCGCAGCGAGGGCAAGGTGTTCTGCGCGGAGGCCGCCCACGAGCCTTGCACCGACTTCTCGGCGACGGTCGGCACGCTGCCGGCGAGATCATCTTCCCGCCGCTCACCTTCACCAGCCGCGTGTTCGCGATCGACTCGGAGGCGACGGTCGGCGAGACGCGCGCCTGCGTGCACGCCGTGGTCGACCGCGGCACCGGCGCCGAGGTCGAAGACGCCTCTACTACGAGCTGGGCTGCTGATGCTCGAACGCAGCATCGTCGGGCCGACATCGGAGCTGGTCGCTCAAGCTCGCCGAGCTGTCGGCCGGCCTGCGCGGCGCCTCGTTCACCCGCTTCGAGGAGCTCCGCTGCTCCCGCAGTCGGCGCCCTCGGAGGAGGTCGAGGCCACGATCCAGCTGCTGGCTGCAGAGCCGCGGGCTCGCGCCCGAGGTGCTGGTCACCGCGCTCTCCACCGAGCGCCTCACCCAGCGCCACCTGCGCTTCCCGTTCGCGGGTGCGAAGCGGGTCACCGCCGCGATCGCCTACGAGATCGACGAGGAGCTGCCCGTGCCGATGACGAGCGTCGCTGGTCGGTCACGAGCAGGTGTTGACCCGCCCCGACCAGACCGATGTGCTGGTCGCGCTGGCCGCGCGCAGCGACGTCGAGCAGCACCTGGCCGCGTACCGGCGCATGGAGCCGAGCCGCGGGTGGTCGAGTGCGAGGGCGCGTCGCTGGCGAACCTGACGGGCTTCCTCGGCCTGTCCGACGTGTCGCGGCTCGTGCTCGACGTCGGCCACGCGAAGATCGAACTCTGGTGCCTGCTGGTCGACGGCCGGCCGATCGCGCTGCGCCGGATCCCGATCGCGGCGCTTCCACTTCACGGCCGCGCTGACGCGCGACCTGCGCCGGCCGCACCGACGTCGCGCGCAGGAGCACAAGCACGCCCAGGGCATCTTCGAGCGCGGCAGCACCAAGCCCGTCTCGAACGGCGTGCGCGATCTGCTCGAGCGTCTGGTCCGCGAGGTGCAGCGCTCCGTCCAGTCGGTGGTGCGGCGATCCGCTCGATCCCGTCGCGCCGACCGGAGGTCGTGCTGGTGGGCGGGTCGGCGCGTCTGCCGGGCCTGGCGCGCGTTCTTCGAGGAGCGCACCGGCCTGCCCGCGCGCGTGCTCGAGGTGACCCGCAGCGGCGACGGCGCTGGAGGACTTCGCCGAGGCCGGGCCGGCGCTGTCTCGCGCAGGCGCGCGCGCGCTCGCGCTGCGCGGCGCCGCCACCGAGCGCGTGACCGCAGACCGACTTCCCGGCCAGGGCGATCTCGCCTACTCGCCGGATCTCTCCGGGCCTGCGGCCCGCAGCTCCGCCTGACGGTCGGGCTGTTCGTGCTGTTCCTCGGTGATCTGGGCGGCCAGCGCCGGCGCGCGCGCGTTCATACGCCAGCCACCGGATCGCCGCGCCTGCGCGGCGGAGGTGGCTCGATCGTGAGCCAGGTCTTCCCCGGCACGGAGCCGGGCCCCGACCCGCTGAAGACGCTCCGAGACCAAGGCCGCCGAGACGCGCGCGCTCGCCGCGCACCTCGGGGTCACCGGCAAGGGTCTCTCGGTGCTCGAGATCACTGCGCCAGATCTCCGACGCTCACCCCCGAGTCACTCGACATCTCCCTCGACGAGCTCGATCGAGCGGCAGAGCGTCTCCGCGCGCGGCCACAGCGCCGACTTCTGTCTCCGCCGACCAGCTGAAGGCCGAGCTCTCCGAAGTTCGACGGCTTCCCGGCGCGTGCTCGTCACCGACGTGAAGACCGACCCGCGCCGCGGCGGCAAGACCTTCACGCGTCTCGATCAAGCTCGTCCGGACGAGGACTCGCCGTGAACGAGCTGCTCGCGCCGCTGCGCCGCTACCTGGCCGCCGAGCGCTCGACCCGCGAGCGGCTGGCTGCTGGTCGCCGGCGGCCTGCGTGACTCGGCGCTGCATGTTCATCTACCGGGTCGGTGATCTCACCGCTCGAGAAGCAGCGCGCGCCGAAGCCGAGGCGCAGACCGCCGAGCTCGCAGGGCCAGGTCGATCCGCGCGCTCTGATCGCCTCCGAGATGCGCGGCCTGCAGGGCGAGCTGGCCGACGTCGAGGGCCGCATCCAGCCCGGCGCGAAGACCAACCTGATCGCGCTGCTCTCGACCCTGGCGCGCCGACGCGAAGATCTCGCAGGAGCCAGCTCGAGTCGATCGAGCCCAAGCAGCCGTCCGAGAACAAGCAGTACCCCGAGACGCGCGCCGAGGTGCGGCTCAAGGGAACCTCGCTCGCGCAGGCCGTCGACTTCCTGTACCGGATCGAGACCTCGCAGTCGCACCTGATCGTCCGCTCGCTCAAGATGCGCACGCCGCGGCGACGGGGGCGACGGCCCGGTGCTCGACGTGAGCTTCTCGGTCTCGAGCTTCGAGCGCGCCTGAGCGCGGCGGCGATGGCGGCTCGTCGCGCGCGCTGGGCACTGGCTCGCGGCTGCTTCGGCTCGGCCTCCTGCGCGTGCGCGCTGCGCGCTGCTGCTTCGCGCTGCCGCTCGTCTGGCGGCGCGACCGGCGGCGTGCGGCGAGGTCGCTGGAGTCTGGCCCGCCCTGCCCTTCGGCGTTCGCGCGAGCCACCTGCACGTGCGCGCGCGACGGCGCGCGCTCGACGCTCGACGACCTGCGCGCGGTCTGGACACCTGGGGCGCGCGGATCGACGCGCGGTCGCCGCTGGAACGCCTCTGTTCCGCGGCGAGGGCTGCTGCGCTCGGAGCGCAGCTTCGCTGCGCGCTGCAGGACGTCGCGCTCGAGTCGCTCGAGGCCGCTCCTGGCCGCCCACCGCGCTGCGCGGCAAGGCCGACGGGATCTGGCGCTTCGGTGCGAAGCGCCAGCGTCGAGGGCTACCGGTGAGCCGCGGCGCGATCGTGGTGCGCCAGGCCGGGCTCGTTCGAGCTGCCCTTCGCGCAGCTCGTGCTCATCGCCGCCCGCGAGTCGCCCGACGCCGGCTGGAACGTCCGCTTCGTCGACGTGCAGGGTCCGCCGCTCTCGGCGAGCGCCGCGGGCACGATCGGCGCGGACGGCGCGCTGGCCCTCTCGGGCCAGGTCCGCGAGCTCGAGGAGCCCGTGCTCTCGCTCTTCCCGCTCGCTCCACCTGCCGACCGGGCCGCTGCCGCTGCGCGCTGGCGGTCGAGGGTCGCTGATCCAGCCCGCGGCTGGTTGCCACGAGATGCAGCGACAGCAGCCACCCGCCGGGCGCTAGAGTCCCGCCCGTGGACTCCATGTGGGGCATGAAATTGCCGGACATCGACCGCTGGTCGCGCCTCGGTCGTGGTGGTGCGCGGACAGAATCCGGGGCCGTTCACGGGCCCGGGCACCAACACCTATCTCGTGGGCGGCGGCGCCGCGGCCGTTCCTGCTCGACACGGGCTCAGGGGTGCCGCGCGTACATGCCGCTGCTCGAGCAGGCGCTCGAGCGCGAGTGCGGCACGGACGCGGCCGGGCGACCTCCTGATCACCCACGTGCACGCCGACCACATCGGCGGCGCGCCGGACGTGCTCGCCCGCTACGGCAAGCGCGCGGTCGCGAAGTACCCGTGGCCCGGGCGCGACGAGCGCTTCGAGCTCGAGCTGACTCCGATCCGCGCGCGGCGACGTGTTCCGCGGCGAGGGCGTGACGCTGCGCGCGATCCACACCCCGGTCACGCCCAGGACCACATCTGCTTCTACTCGAGGAGGAGCGCGCGCTCTTCACCGGCGACGTCGTGCTCGGCGCGGGCACGACCGTGATCCCGCTCGACGGCGGCGACATGGCCGACTATCTGGCCTCGCTCGAGCGCATGCTCGACCTCGAGCCTCGCGCGCATCTACCCCGGCCACGGACCGCTGATCGCCGACCCGAAGGCGAAGCTGCGCGAGTACATCGACCACCGGCTCGAGCGCGAGCGCCAGATCATCGCGGCCGTGCGCGGCGGCGCGAGCACCGTCGACGTGATGGTCGAGCGGATCTACGTCGACACGCCGCGCGCGCTCTGGCCCGCGGCGGGTCAGTCGGTGCTCTCGCACCTGCACAAGCTCGAGCGCGAGCGGCGCGCCGTGCGCAGCCGCGATCCCGCGGGCGAGGAACACTGGGCGCTGGTGTGAGCGACGCCGAGCTGCTCGCGCGCCTGGCCTCGCCGAACCGCGCCGAGCTCCGGCGCGCCTGCGACGAGGCGCAGCCGCGGATCGCCAGCGAGCCCGCGCTGCGCGACGGGTGCGCGAGCTGCTGCGCGCGCCCGAGCCGCTCGCCCGCTTCGCCGCCGCGTTCGTGCTGTTCCACGCCGAGCGGCCGAGCCTGCGGCTCCTGCCCGCGCTGCTCGAGTCGCTCGAGCTGCCCGACGGCGATCTGCGCTGGCAGGCGGCGCAGATGCTGGCGGCGCTCGGGCGGATGCAGAGCCGAGGTTCTCCCGGTGCTGCTCGCCGACGCGCGCGGCTGCGCGCGTCGGCGCTGCGCCGGCGCATGAGCCTGCTACGCGCTGCGCGAGCTGGCGCCCGAGCGGCCCGAGACCGGCGAGGTGCTGCTCGGCGCGCTCGCCGATCGACGACGGCGCCGTGCGCCGCGCCGCGCTGTCGTGCTTCGCGAAGCTGTCCGATCCGGCGCACGCGCTCGCCGAGCGCGCCCTCGCGCTCGCGCGGCGGCAGCGACCCCGACCCGCGCATGGCGCGGATCGCCACCGTCGTGCTGCCCGACCTGGTCCGCTTCCACCCCGAGCCTGCGCGAGGCGGCCAGCGACCTGCTCGACTGCGCTCGAGCGCGCGGCCGATCCGTCGCTCGCCCGCGCGGCGCTCGTCGCGCGCCAGCGGCTCGGCGCGAGCGGCCGCGCCGTGACGCGCGCGCTCGTGCTCGCCTCGAGCTCGCCGCGCCGGCGCGCGCTGCTCGACGACGCCGGCTACACGTTCACGATCGCCGAGCCCGACGTCGACGAGACCGCGCTGCCCGGCGAGAAGCCGGAGGAGCTCGCGACCCGCCTCGCGCTCGCCAAGGCGCGCGCGTCGGCGCGCGGGTCGCCGCGCGACGCGTGCGTGCTCGGCGCCGACACCGTCGTCGTGATCGACGGCGCCCTGCTCGGCAAGCCGCGCGACGAAGCCGAAGCGGTCGAGATGTTGCTGCGCCTGGCGGGCCGCACGCACCGCGTGCTGACCGGCTTCGCGCTGTACGTGCCCGAGTCGCAGCGACACCGACGCGGGCGTGGTCGGAGAGCGCGGTGCGCATGCACGCCGTCGACCGCGCGACCGCCGAGCGCTACGCCGCGAGCGGCGAGCCGCTCGACAAGGCCGGAGCCTACGCGGCGCAGGGCGACGGCGGTCGCTTCGTCGCTCAGCATCTCCGGCTCGCGCACCAACGTGATCGGACTGCCCGTGGAAGGCTCGCGCCGCGGCTGCGCGCGGCTCGGCGTGGCGCCGCGATGAGCGCGCTCGCCGAGCGGCTGCAGAAGCTGCGCCTGCGGATCGCCGCCGGCCGCGCGCCCGCCGCGGCCGCAGCGCCAGCGACGTGACAGCTCCTCGCGGTCGCGAAGACCCAGCCCGGCCGAGCAGGTGCTGGCCGCGGTCGGCGCTCGGCCTGCGCGCGTTCGGCGAGAACCGGATGCAGGAGGCCGAGCGCAAGATCCCCGCCGTGCAGGAGCGCTCGAGCGAGAAGCTCGAGTGGCACTTGATCGGCGGCGCTGCAGAGCAACAAGGTGCGCCGCGCGGTGCAGCTCTGCGACGCGATCCAGTCGGTCGACCGGCGTCGGACCCGATCGACCTGATCGAGCGCGCGGCCGCGGGCGCCGACCGCCGGCCGCAGCATCTACCTGCAGGTGAACCTCGACGCCGAGCCGCAGAAGGGCGGCTGCGCGCCGGGCGCAGGTCGTGGAGCTGGCGCAGGCTGCGTCGAGCGCTCGCCGCACCTCGAGCTGGTCGGGCTGATGGCGATCCCGCGCGAGCAGCCGACCGCCGAGCAGATGCGCCCTCGCTTCGCGCGGCTGCGCGCGCTGCTCGAGCACCTGAACCGCGCCCGTGTCGGCCTCGCCCCCGCTGCGCGAGCTGTCGATGGGAATGTCGGAGGACTTCGAGGTCGCGATCGAGGAAGGCGCGACCTGCGTGCGGATCGGAACGGCGCTGTTCGGCGCCAGGGAGAGCGCAATGATCGGGCTGCCCAAGTCCGTCGGGACGATCGGCGCGGGGAACATGGCCGAGGCGATCCTGCGCGGGCTGCTTGCGCGCGGGGCTGTCGGCGGACCAGCTCTCGGCGTCGGACCCCGACGCCGAGCGCCGCCGGGTGATGAAGGAGAGCTCGGCGTGCACGCGACCACCAGCAACGCGGACGTCGCCGCGCGCGCCGAGGTCGTCGTGCTGGCCGTGAAGCCGCAGCAGCTCGAGCGCGCCGCCGAGACCCTGCCGCGCGACGGCGGGCCGCTCTATCTGTCGATCGTCGCGGGCGCCACCACCGCCACGCTGCGCAGGCTGCTCGGCGCGGGCGCGCGGATCGTGCGCAGCATGCCGAACACCCCGCCCTGGTGGGCGCCGGCATCACCGCGGTGGCGCGCCGACGGCGGCGCCGAGCCCGAGCGACGTCGGAGCGCGCGAGCGCGATCCTGCGCGCAGTCGGCGAGGTCGTGCAGGTCTCCGAAGCTACAGCTCGACGCAGTGACGGGCCTGTCCGGCTCCGGCCCCGCCTACGCCTTCCTGTTCATCGAAGCGCTCACCGAGGCGGGCGTCCGCGAAGGCCTCGCCGTCGACGTAGCGCGCGCGCTCGCGCTCGAGACCGTTCACGGCGCGGCGCGCCTGGCGCGCGAGACAGGCGAGCACCCGGCGCTGCTCCGCGAGCGAGTGACCTCGCCCGGCGGCACGACCGCCGCAGGTCTGGCAGCACTCGAAGCCGGCGGCTTCCGCACCGCCATCCACGAAGCCGTCCGCTCCGGCCATCCACCGCTCGCGGGAACTAGGAAGTCCTGAACGACGAAGCGGCTCGCCGGGCGCGGCGCGCGGAGCGAGCGTCTCTTGCCGAGCGGGGGCCACAGAGCTCGACTCGACCCGGCTGCCATGCCCCGCGAGCCAGCGAGCGGAGCGCGCCGCGCTCGGCGAGTCGCGGCGAACCACCGAACGCTCTTCCTAAAGCGACCGCCCTTCCCACCGATTCTGCCTGTTAGAGATGCGCCTGACGCCCCTAGAAATCCGCCAGCACAAGTTCAGCCCGCGGCTGCGCGGCTTCGACCGCGACGAGGTCGCCGCCTTCCTCGACACCGTCACCGCGGACTTCGAGGACGTCGTGCGCGAGAACGCCCAGCTCCGCCGCGAGGCCGAGCGGCTGGCGCGCGAGCTCGACGCATTCCGCGCGCGCGAGAAGACCATCCAGGACACGCTGACCACCGCCCAGAACGTGGTCGACCAGCTCAAGCGCACGGCGATCAAGGAGAGCGAGTCGATGGTCGTCGACGCAGAGCTCCGCGCCGAGAAGCTCCTGTCCGAGGCGCGCGAGCGCCGGGCCGAGCTGCGGCAACGAGATCCGCGAGCAGCGCCACCTGCGCCAGCGGCTCGAGGCCGACCTGCGCCGCACGCTGGAGAGCTACGGCAAGCTGATCGACGCCTTCGCGACCGCCGACCGCCCCGACGGCGAGTGAGCGCCGCTCGCCGCGTTTGTTTGACCCCGCCTGGGCCCTGCCCTAGAGTGCCGCCCGCTTCCCGGCGGATTCCGCAGGAGACGCGCCCACATGCCGACGTACGAGTACGAGTGCAGCAAGGGCCACCAGTTCGAGGTCGAGCAATCGATCAACGACGCCCCGCTGCAGCGCTGCAAGATCTGTCGGGCCAAGGTCCACCGGCTCATCTCGGCGAGTCACTTCATCCTGAAGGGCGGCGGCTGGTACGCCGACGGCTACGGCAGCAAGAAGAGCGGCGGCGACGCGAAGTCGGGCGAGTCGAAGTCGGAGACCAAGTCGAGACTCGAAGTCCGAGTCGAAGTCGAGTCGAAGTCGGAGTCGAAGTCCGAGCCAGAGCCGGCCGCGAAGTCGGCGGCGGCAAGGGCAAGGGCAAAAGGGCGGCAGCGGGTCGGCGGCCGCGGCCTCGTGACGACGATCGCGAGCGGCAAAGCCGCTGGCCGAGGCGATCCACGCCGACGTGCGCAAGCGCGTCGGCGGAGCTCTCCGGCGGCCCGCCCTGCCTGTGCGTCGTGCTGGTCGGCGAGGACCCCGCCTCCCAGGCCTACGTGCGCGGCAAGGACAAGGCGGCGCGCGCCTGCGGCATCGAGTCGCGCCAGATCCGCCTGCCCGCGACGACGAGCGAAGCCGAGCTCCTGGCGCTGATCGATCGAGCTGAACCGCGACCGCGGGGTGCACGGGCTGCTCGTCCAGCTCCCGCTCCCCGACGCGATCGACCCGCGCGCGGATCGCCCTCGCGATCGACCCGGCCAAGGACGTCGACGGCCTCCATCCGATGAACGCCGGACGCCTGGTCGCGAACGAGCCCGCGCCGGTGCCGTGCACGCCGATGGGCTGTCATCTACGTGCTCGACCACCACGGGGTCAAGATCGAGGGCGCGAACGCGGTCGTGATCGGCCGCAGCGAGATCGTCGGCAAGCCCGTCGCGCTCCTGCTCCTGCACCGCAACGCCACCGTCACGATCTGCCACTCGCGGACGAAGAACCTGCCCGAGATCGTCGGCCGCGCCGGACATCCTCGATCGCCGCGATCGGCAAGCCGCGCTTCATCCAGGGCGGCTGGATCAAGCCCGGCGCGGCGGTGATCGACGTCGGCGTGAATCGTGTCGACGGCAAGCTCATCGGCGACGTAGACTTCGAGGCGGCCAACGGGCGAGCGGGTCTGCTCACGCCCGTTCCCGGGGGTGGGCTTGCTGACCGTCGCCATGTTGCTGCGCAACACCGTGCAGGCGTTCGAGGCTCAGAGCGGCCTCAGCGCCGGCGGTGAGCGAGGCCGGCGGACCGCTCGCGCGCACGCCGCTCTGGCCGCGCCATCAGGCGGCCGGCGCGAAGCTGGTTCCGTTCGCGGGCTTCGACATGCCGGTGGTGTACGCCTCGATCCTCGACGAGCACCGCGCGGTGCGCACGCGCGCGGGGCTGTTCGACGTGTCGCACATGGGCGAGGTGCGGCTGCGCGGCGCGGGCGCGCTCGAGCTGGCGCAGACGCTTGCTGACCAACGACGTCCTCGGCGCGCAGATCGGCCGGGTCCGCTACGGGATGCTCTGCCAGGACGACGGCGGCGTGGTCGACGACGTCACCCTGTACCGCACCGGCGAGCGCGAGGTGCTGTTCTGCGTGAACGCCTCCAACATCGCCGACCGACCTCGCCTGGATGCGCGAGCTCCACGGCGCGGACCAAGAGCCCCTGCGAGCTCGTCGACGAGAGCGAGGCGACGGCGCTGCTCGCGCTGCAGGGTCCCGAGGCGCTCGCGCATCGCGGCGAAGCTCCTGCCCGCCGGCTTCACGCCGCCCAAGCTCTGGCACTTCGCCCGAAGCGCGCGCTCGGCTGGATCGACGTCCTGCTCTCGCGCACCGGCTACACCGGCGAGGACGGCTACGAGATCTTCGCCGACGCGGGCCGGGCGCTCGCGCTCTGGGACCTGCTCCGCGACGCCGGGGGCGAGCGGCTTTCGCCCGCCGGGCTCGGCGCGCGCGACACCCTGCGCACCGAGGCCGCCCTGCCCCTCGTACGGCCACGAGCTCGACCGCCAGCACGACCCGCTCGAGGCCGGGCTCGGAGCGCTTCGTCGCCTTCGGCCGCGGCTTCAACGGCGAGGCGGCCGCGCCGCGCGCGGGCCGACGCCGGGCCGCGCCGGCGCCTCGCCGGCTTCGTGCTCGACGGCCGCCAGGTGGCGCGGACCGGCTATCGCGATCCACACCCCAGAGCGGCGACGGAATCGTGACCAGCGGAACCTACGGACCGACGGTCGATCGCTCGATCGCGCTAGGCTACGTTCCGGCCGGCTTGGCGGCGGGGGCCCGCGTGCACGTCGAGATCCGCGGCAAGGAAGCTGCCGTGCGAGGTGGTCGCGACGCCCTTCTACCGCCGCAAGAGAAACCAGACTCGCCCCACGAACTGACGGAAACAGAGGGATGGCAGCGAGACCACGAATACGAGATTCCCGACGATTGCCACTACACGGAGTCGGACGAGTGGGTGCGGGTCGACGGCGCGGTCGCGCGCATCGGCATCACCGACTTCGCGCAGTCCGAGCTGAACGACATCGTGTTCGTCGAGCTCCCGAGGCGGGCAGCCAGCTCGCGCGCGGGTGAAGCGTTCGGCGTCGGTCGAGTCCGTGAAGGCGGTGAGCGACCTGCTCGCGCCGCTCGCCGGCGAGATCGCCGAGGTGCACACGCGCCTGTCCGAGCACCCCGAGTGGATCAACGAGGATCCCTACGGGAAGCGGCTGGATCATCGCGATCAACCCGGAGGACCTCGAAGCGCTCGACGGTCTCATGTCCGCGGCCGACTACCGGGCGCACGTGAAGGCGCGCGCCGGGAAGTGAGCTACGTCCCGCACACGCCCGACGAGCTGCGCGCCATGCTCGCGCGCGTCGGCGTCGCGTCGCAGGACGAGCTCTTCGCGAGCGTGCCGGCCGGGCTGCGCAGCCGCGCCGAGCTGAAGCTCCCGCCCGCGCTCGACGAGCGCGCACTGCTCCGCTTCACCGGCTCGTACGCCGCCGAGAACGCGAACGTGCAGACGACCCCGAGCTTCCTCGGGCGGCGGCGCGCTACCACCACTTCGTCCCCGCCGCGGTCGACGCGCTCGCCAGCCGCGGCGAGTTCATGACCGCGTACACGCCCTACCAGGCCGAGATCAGCCAGGGCACGCTGCAGATGATCTTCGAGTTCCAGACGCTGATCTGTCAGCTCACCGGGCTCGAGGTCGCGAACGCCTCGCTCTACGACGGCGCGTCGGCGGTCGCGCGAGGCGGCGCTGATGGCGGCGCGGGTCACGCCGGCGGACACGGATCGGTGTCAGCGCCGGCCTGCACCCGCACTGGCGCCAGGTGCTCGACACCTACGCCGAGGGCGATCGGGCCTCGAGCGCGATCACCCTGCCGCTCGACCCGACCGGGCGCACCGCGCTCGGACGCGCTGCCCGGCGAGCTGGCCGCGGTGGTCGTGCAGTCGCCCAACTTCGTGGGCTGCGATCGAGGACCTCGGCGCCGCGGCTGCAGCCGCCGCGCACGCGGACGGCGCGCTCGCGCATCGCCGCCACCGCCGAGGCGCTGTCGCTGGCGCTGCTCCGCTCGCCCGGCGAGCTCGGCTGCGACATCGCCTGCGGCGACGCGCAGTCGTTCGGCCTGCCGCTCTCGTTCGGCGGCCCTACGCGGGCTTCCTCGCCGCGCGCGAGAAGTACGGTGCGCCAGCTGCCCGGGCGGCTGATCGGCGAGAGCGTCGACTCGACCGGCGAGCGCGCCTTCGTCATGACGCTCGACCACGCGCGAGCAGCACATCCGGCGCGAGAAGGCGACCAGCAACATCTGCACGAACCAGGGCCTGTGCGCGCTGCGGGTGACGATCTGGCTGGCGCTGCTCGGCCGCCAGGGCATTCGCAAGCTCGCCGAGCAGAACGTCGCGATGGCCAGCTACGCGCGGCGCGCGCTCGCGCGCCGGACTCGCCCAGTCGTACGTCGCGCGCCGGTCTTCAACGAGTTCGCGATCGACGTCCCGAATCTCGCCGCGGTGCTCGAGCGCTGCCGCGCGCCAGGGGCTCCATCCCGGCGTGCCGCTCGCGCCGCTTCATCCCGAGCACCCGAACCGGCTTGCTCGTCTGCGCCACCGAGATGAACACGCGCGCGCAGGTCGACGCGCTCGTGCGCGAGCTCGCCGCGTGACCGCGCCCGGCCGCAGCGGGCTCGTGTTCCGCGAGCCGCTGCTGTTCGAGTCGTCGCGGCCCGGCCGGCGCGGCGTGCCGCTCGATCCGCCCGACGTGCCCGCGGTCGAGGTCGCGCGCGAGCTCGGCGCCGAGCTCGTGCGCGACGACATCCCGGACTTCCCGAGCTGGCCGAGCTCGACGTGGTGCGCCACTTCACGCGCCTGTCGCAGTGGAACTACGGCATCGACTCGGGCTTCTTCCCGCTCGGCTCGTGCACCATGAAGTACAACCCGAAGGTGAACGAGTCGGTCGCGCGGCTGCCCGGCTTCGCGGCCGTGCATCCGCTGGCGGACCGAGCGCGACCTGCAGGGCTGGCTCGCGCTGGCCTGCGAGCTCGAGGCCGCGCTGGCCGAGATCTCGGGCCTCGACCGGGTCACCCTGCAGCCCGCCGCGGGCGCGCAGGGCGAGTTCGTCGGCGTGCGCATGATCCAGGCCTACCACCGCGCACCGCGGCGACGCGAAGCGCACGCGCGTGCTGATCCCCGACACCGCCCACGGCACCAACCCCGCCAGCGCCGCGCTGAACGGCCTGGAGGTGGTCGAGGTGAAGAGCGGCGGCCGACGGGATCGTCCATCCGGATGCGCTCGCGGCGCTCTGCGACGAGCGCACCGCCGCGCTGATGCTCACCAACCCCAACACGCTCGGACTGTTCGAGTCGCACGTCGAGAAGCTCGCCGAGGTGGTGCACGCCGCCGGCGGGCTCGTCTACCTCGACGGCGCCAACATGAACGCGCTGATGGGCGTCGCCAAGCCCGGCCACATGGGCGTCGACGTCATGCACTTCAACCTGCACAAGACGTTCTCGACACCGCACGGCGGCGGCGGCCGGGCTCGGGTCCGGTCGCGGTGCGCAACCCGCTCGCGCCGTTCCTGCCCGTGCCGGTGATCCGGCGCGAGGCCGACCGCTACGTGCTCGACGACGAGTTCCCGCACTCGATCGGCCGGGTGCACGCGTGGTACGGGAACGCCGGCATCTGGCTGCGCGCGCTCGCCTACATCCGCACGCTCGGCGCGGCCGGGCTGGCCGAGGTCACGGCGCGCGCGGCGCTGAACGCGAACTACATCCTCGAGTCGCTGCGCGACGTCCTACGACGTGCCGCACGACCGCCGGGTCATGCACGAGTGCGTGCTGACCGACCGCCGCCAGCTCGCCCACGGCGTGACCACCGCCGACATCGCCAAGCGGCTGATGGACTACGGCTACCACCCGCCGACGATCTACTTCCCGCTCGTGGTCGCCGGCGCGCTGATGATCGAGCCGACCGAGTGCGAGTCGCAGGAGACGCTCGACGGCTTCATCGAGGCCATGCGCGCGATCGCGCGCGAGGCCGAGACCGAGCCGGCTGCGTCACCGGCGCGCCGACGCGCCCGGTGGTGCGCCGCCTCGACGAGGTGCGCGCCGCGCGCAAGCCGCGGCTCCGCTGGACGCGGGCGGCTGATGCGCCGCACCGAGCGCTCGACGGCGCTCGCCGTGGTCCTCCTCGTACGCCGCGCGCCCGCGGCGCGCGCTCAGAACCCCTTCGCGGGCGAGCTCACCGTCGAGCAAGAGAAGGAGATGACGGCGCAGATCGCCGCGCAGATCCGCCAGCAGGCGAAGTTCGTCACCGATCCGGTCGTGCTCGACTACGTGGACGCGATCGGCGAACGAGCCTGGTGAAGGCATCGAGCCGACGCCGTTCATCTTCCGCTTCGCGGTGCATCGAGGACAAGCAGCTCGAACGCCTTCACGATCGGCGGCGGCTACGTGTACCTGTCGAGCGCGGTGCTCGAGCAGGCCGGCGACGTGAACGAGCTCGCCGGCGTGATGGCGCACGAGATCGGCCACGTCGAGAAGCGCCACGTCGCGCGCCAGAACGAGGGCTCAGGGGCTCTCGACCCTGGTGACACTGCTCGGCGCTCGCCGGCGCGATCGCCGCCAAGGCAGCCCGAGGCGGCTGGTCGCCGCGCCAGGGCCTGCAACGTGTCGCTGCAGCTCAAGCACTCGCGCGAGTTCGAGTCAGGCGGACCGCGAGGGCATCGCGATCATGGACAAGACCGGCTACGACCCCGACGGCATGCGCCGCTTCTTCCAGCGCATCCTCGCCGCAGAACCCGGGCGCGGGCGCCGGCATTCCCGCCTACCTCTTCACGCACCCGCGGTGGCGGAGCGCATCGCCGCGACCAAGACCGAGATGGACCGGATCGGCGCGCCCAAGAGCGTGAAGCAGGACGACGCGAAGCTCGCCGCAGATGCAGGCCCGGCTCGCGCAGATGCTTCTCGCCCGACCCGAGCGGCCAGAGCGGCCTGCACGCGCGCGCGCAGCTTCGACGCAACGAAGACCGATCCGCTGCTCGCGAAGGCGCGCGAGGCGCGCATCGACGGCAACGACGGCTGCGCCGACGAGCTGCTCGCGCAGGCCCAGCAGGCCGAGCCCGGCGATCCGCGCGTCGCCCTCGAGCGCGCGCGAGCCTGGCCGAGGAGCGCGGCGACCTGGAAGCGCGCGCGGCCAGCTCGAGCGCGCGCTCGCGCTCGACCCAAGCGTCCCGCTCGTGCAGTACCAGCTCGGCTCGCTCAACGCGCGGCTCGGCAACAGAGTCGCGCGCCGCGTTCTACCTGGAGCAGGCGCGTCGCGAACTTCCGGCCCAAGACCGCGGCGCGGCGGCGCGCGGAGTTCGAGCTGGCGCGCCTCGAGTTCAAGCTGCTCGACGAGAGCGGGCCTCGCCGACGGCGCGGGCGCGAGCCCAGCGCGCGCCAGTTCAAGCCGCGGCGACCCGGTCACCTGGTGGGGCGAGATCTCGCAGCGCTTCTACCCGATGAACCGGAGTTCCAGGTGCCGCTGGCTCGACCCGAAGGGCGCGGCGGTGTTCAGCGAGCGGCGTGCGGATGAGTCCCGGCGGCCAGTTCTCCGCGACCCTGCGCACCGCGAACGCCGCGCTCGGCACCTGGCACGTCGAGGTGCGGGTCGAGGAGTCGCTGGTCGAGAACTACGAGTTCGAGATCCAGGCCGGCGCGTAGCGTGGACCGCGCGAACGCCGCGCGATCTACGAGTCGCACGTCGCGCTACTGGATCGCGCGCCGCGACGTCGATCCCGAGGCGCGCGCGGCGCTGCGGCGCGTTCGCCGCGCGCCTGCCCGCGCGCGCGCGTCGCGGACCTCGGCTGCGGACCGGGCTGGTTCGCCGCGGCGCTCGCGGACGCGGGCGCAGCGGTGGTCGCGCTCGACCTCACGCGCGGCGATGCTGCGCGCCGCGCGCGGCAACGCGCCGGCGCGCCGGCGCTGCGCGGCGACCTCGCGCGACCTTCCCTTCGCGCGCGAGTCGCTCGCGGGCGCGTGGGCGAGAACACGCTACATCCACCTGCCCTTCGCGCAGCTCGCCGGCGCGCTCGCCGAGCTGCACCGCGCGCTGCGCCCGGGCGCCGCGTCGTGCTGTCGCTGTTCGAGCGCGCGCGGCGCAGCGCGCGACGGCTTCGCGCGAGCGGCGCGGTCGCGGACGAGCGGCGCGCTCGGCGGCCGCGCTCTTCACGCTCGCTGTCGAGCCGAGTTCGCGCGCGACCTGCTCGACGGGCGCGGGCTTCCGCGCGATCGGCGCTCGAACGCGACCAGCGCCTCTGGCTCACGCGCGACGCGCGCGCGCACGCTCGCCGACTCGCTGCGCCCGGGCCTCCGCGCTGCTGGTCGTCGGGCTGAATCCGTCGCCGATCGCCGCGGCGACCGGCGTCCCGTTCGCCGGCGCGAACAACCGCTTCTGGCCCGCCGCGCTGCGCGCGGGCTGGATCGAGCGCGAGCGCGACGTCGCCGCCGCGCTGCGCCGCGGGATCGGCTTCACCGATCTCGCCAAGCGCACCACGCGCGAGCGCGAGCGCAGCTCGCGTCCGCAGCGAGTACCGTGCCGGCGCCGCGCGCGTCGCGCGGCTGGTGCGCGCGTTCCGGCCGCGCGCCGTCGTGTTCGTCGGGCTCGACGGCTTCCGCCGCGCCGTCGATCCGCGCGCGCGGCCCGGTCGCGGTGCGCGACGGCTTCGCGGGCCGCCCCGCGTACCTGGCGCCGTCCACGTCGGGGCGCAACGCCGCAGTGTCACTCGCCGCGCTCGTCCGCCACTTTCGGCGCGCCCGCGCGCTCGCGCAGTAGCTGGCTATACTGGCCGCATGCCGTTTCGCGATGAACTTCAGGGACACACCGCACTCCGAGGTGGTCCAGGGCGAGTGCGAAGGGCTCGCGCAGACGCTGCGCGACGAGTTCCCGAGACCACGCGGGTCGAGGTCACCGTCGGCCACGAGCACGACGAGTACGACGGCCCACGTGCACGTGACGGGCGCGACATCGACATGGCCGCCCGCGCGAAGAGCCGCGAGTCGATGCGTGGTGGCCGCGCGCGAAGCGCTTCACCAAGGCGCACGCGCCAGCTCCGCAAGCACCACGACAGACTGATCTTCAACCGGCGCCGCGAGGGACGCAAGCAACGCTGACGCTGCCGTTTCGGACCGGCTCGTCAGCCCGATGATGAAGTGGATGCGGAGCGCCAGGTACATGCTGCCGTGGAACTTCAGGCTTGCCCTTCATGACCGCGGTCGGCGCCTTGATCTCGCCGGCGTTCAGCTGGCGCCAGGTCTCGACGTCGGTCGCTAGAGCATCGAGGTCGGGCGCGTCGAGCTTGCCCGCGTCGCCGCGCACCTGGCCGTCGCCGATCTCGAGCCAGTAGAGCCCGCCGCCTCGCCGGCCAGGTCGAACTGGATGCGCGCGTGCAGCTTCTCGAGCTTCTTGCGCCGATCGGGGTCGCTGCGCACGGCGTCCGGCGCCCAGCTGCGGAAGAACTCCGCGGGCGCGATGTCCGCCGGCGGCCGGGCTCGCTCGCTCACCCGCGCAGTCTAGCGCGAGCTGGGCAGATCGGACGGGCGGCGGCGTCGGCGTCGGCGTGCCTCGGCCCAGGTGATAGCCCTGGCCGCACTCGATGCCGAGCCCGCGGATCACGTCGAGCTCGTGCTGCGTCTCGATGCCCTCGGCGATCAGGGTCGAGTTCATCTTGCCGGCCACGCCCTTCAGGCCGCGCAGGAGCTCCTGCTTCTCGGGGCTCTCCTCGATCCCGCGCACCAGCGACATGTCGATCTTCAGGAAGTCGGGCGACAGCTCGAGCGCGGCCTCGAGGCTCGAGAAGCCCGCGCCCGTGTCGTCGAGCGCGATCCGGAAGCCGACGTTCGAGAAGTGGTCGGTCGCCTCGCGGAAGATCGGGAAGTTCGAGATCGCCTGCCGCTCGGAGACCTCGAGCACCAGGTTGCGCGGGGCGAGCCCGAGCGCGCCGAGCGCCTCGCGCACGCGCACCGCCTGGAAGTCGGGGTCCTGGATGCAGGTGGGCAGGATGTTCAGGAACAGCAGCTGCTCGGGCGAGATGCCGCGCGCGTTCGACGAGCGCGCGGCGGCGGCACAGGCTGTCGAGCTCGTACTCGCGGTCCGACCAGCAGCGCGACCGAGAACAGCGCGGTCGGCGTCTCGAGCCCGCAGCCCGCGGGCCCGCGCGAGAGCGCCTCATAGCCGATCACCTCGCGCGGTGGCGAGGCGCACGATCGGCTCGAACACCGTCGTGACGCTCCCTCCATCAGGATCTTGTCGAGCAGCGCGCCGCGGTCGCGCTGGCGGCGCTCGCGCTCGAAGCCGCGCGGCGGAGAGCGTGCGTCTGGATCAGCTTGCGGATCTGCGCTTCGGGCCGCTGGAACGGCCGGTGCACAGTGAAGCCCATGCCGATCGAGACCTCCGGCGGCTCGTGCAGGTACGGGATACACGATGCGGTTCAGCGAGAGCGCCACGTACGAGCGCAGCTCGTCGGCCAGCCGCGGCAGCTCGTGCAGGAAGAACACCGCCTCGGTGCGCGGCCGCGGGATGAACACCAGGATGTGTTCCTCCTCGAGGCGCGCCCGACGTGACCAGGTAGTCGTCGCCGATCTCGCGCGAGACTCGGGCGCGGATCCGCTGGGTCAGCGACTCGAGCGTGGTCCGAAGCGCGCGCGCCGTACAGCCGCTCGATCTCGAGCAGGGACGGTCGCGTCGACCAGCACCAGCGCGAGCGCGCGACTCCTTTGACCGAGCTGGCCGGCCAGCGAGCCCAGCTGCTGGCCGAGCGGCGGCAGCAGCCGGTCGCCGTACATGGCGGTCACGCGGTCGCGCGTGTCCGGTACCAGCGTCGGATCGTCGTTGGGCAAACCCACCTCGAGAGAACTCGCGTTCTCCCGCGGGTGGATCGGAACCTACTGCCGCAGCTTGACCCGGTCCGGTCAGTCGAGGTCGGGCGTGACGAGTGCGTAGATCATCGTCATCGTGACGTGATTCGCGGACTCGCTCTGCACCACGTGCTGCACGTGGCACGGGTGTGACCTCGAGGAACTTGTTCACTTCCTCCTCGAGCTCCTTCGGCAGCCCTCGAAACACCTGGCAGCGCATGGCGTGCATTCTCGGACCTTCCGTGCGCCGGCAACCTCAGTGCCGGCTCACTCTCGATCGACTTCGCGGGCCCAGGCCTCGATACCCCCGCGAGGTTCATCACGCTGCGAGAAGCCTTTGGAGCGCAACAGCTCACAGGCCCGCCGGCTGCGCCCGCCCGTCTGGCAGTGGACCACCGATCGTCGCGGTCGCGCCAGCCCTCCAGCCCGCGAGCCGCGCCTCCAGCTGCCCCAGCGGCACGGCCGGGCGGCGTCGATCTGCGCGCGCTCGGCCTCCCAGGGCTCCCGGACGTCGATCAACAGAGCTCTCCCCGCTCCGAGCCGCGCGCGCAGATGCGTCCGGGCGAGATCTCGGGCACGGCCTGCTCGGAGTGGCCGCGCCGCGCAGAAGGTGGCGTAGTCGATCGGCGCGCGTGATCGACGGGCGCTCGCCGCACACCAGCAATACGTAACCT
>ERZ1370068.7342-contig-6265_pt1 | contig 40071 bp, 78 predicted proteins | sample MGYA00561227_ERZ1370068 | MGnify/ENA primary metagenome ERZ1370068 (study PRJEB38410, sample SAMEA6850437) | metagenome | study: Metagenomic assessment of the ecological functions of the soil: analysis of the soil microbiota associated with the... | reverse complement strand
ATTCGAACCAGGGACCAACCGGTTATGAGCCGGTGGCTCTAACCAACTGAGCTATGGGCCCGGAGAATTGTTTCGAGTTGGAGCTTCGAGTTGAATCGCTGGTCGGAACAAAACTAGCTTTCCATGAAGCTTTTGAGCCGTTTACTGCGACTGGGGTGTCTGAGTTTGCGCAGCGCCTTGGCCTCGATCTGCCGAATACGTTCGCGCGTAACGGTAAACTTCTGACCCACCTCTTCGAGGGTGTGATCCGATTTTTCGCCGATGCCGAAACGCATTCGCAGCACTTGCTCTTCACGCGGCGTCAGTGTCGCTAAGACTTTTCGGGTTTGTTCTTGAAGGTTGATATTCACCACCGCGTCTGAGGGCGTGATGATCCGTTTGTCTTCTATAAAATCGCCGAGATGACTATCTTCCTCCTCGCCGACCGGGGTTTCAAGCGAAATCGGCTCCTTTGCTATTTTGAGAACCTTTCGCACCTTATCTAAGGGAATCTCCATTTTACTGGCGATCTCTTCCGGCGTCGGCTCCCGTCCGATTTCCTGAACCAGATATCGAGAAGTACGGATCAATTTGTTGATCGTCTCGATCATGTGAACCGGAATGCGGATGGTTCGGGCTTGGTCCGCGATGGCTCGTGTGATGGCTTGGCGGATCCACCAAGTCGCGTAGGTGGAAAACTTGTAGCCCCTTTGATATTCAAACTTGTCCACCGCCTTCATCAAGCCGATGTTTGCCCTCTTGAATCAAGTCCAGAAATTGCAGCCCACGATTCGTATATTTTCTTCGCGATGCTGACAACCAATCTCAGGTTGGCCTCGATCAGCTCCTTTTGGCCAGGTTGGCCCGGGTCTCACCCTCAATGATCGACCAAACCCGCCGCTTGATTTCTTCAGCAGGCATCTCAAGATCTTTCTCGATGTGGCGGATGTCACGCCGGGAATTCTTAATCTCTTCCGCCATGGTCACGATCGCATCATGTCCCATACGAAGCGAACCGATGAGGCGTTGCCAATCTTTTCGGCGGCCATTTACACCGGAAATAAGTTTGATGATATCCGGCGCGGCCTTTGCCGGTTTTCTGTTCAAAGTCCTTTATTCTTCTTTCTAGCGTTTGCATCCGGTCCATAGCTCGTTTCAAACCATCAACGATGGCTTCCGTCTGCCTGCGATTGAGCTGCAGCGCTTTGAGACCGCCGACGATTTTATCTTGGTATTTGGCCAGATTCTGTAAGAGCGAGTGCCTCCTCTGCGTTGAAACGCGTTTGCCATCTAATTGCCTTTTGATCTTTTCTGTCTCGTTGGCGGTGCGCCGAATCTTTGCGATTTGCTCCAAGAGCCGCTTTTCATGAACTTCTTCGTCTTCGAGATACTCGGCATCCTCGTCCCCATCCTTAATGATTTCTCTCACCCGAATCTCGCGCTGCGCCAACTTTTCGCCGAGGTCCAGAACGTAACGCAGTGCCAACGGGCTTGAGAGGACTTCTTCGATCACCTGCTTTTCACCCTGTTCAATTTTCTTGGCAATCTCGACCTCACCCTCTCGGCTTAACAAAGAGACCGTTCCCATTTCGCGCAGGTACATGCGCACCGGGTCTCGGTCTTGCCCACCATGTCGCCATCGATATCGGACTCGACCTCTTTTTCCTCCTCCTCATCTTCCACCAGATCGTCGCCGGCGCCTCCCAGGGACACACGTTGGTTGGCATCGACGACTTCGATGTCCATCTCACCAAAGATGGACATGACATCATCGATCTGATCCGGCGAGACTACTTCCGCTGGGAGCATGTCGTTCACGTCGTCATACGTCAGGTAACCTTTTTCCTTGCCCAAATCGATAAGCTTCTTGACCTCCTTCATATTCTTTCTTTCCACCGGTTGCCCGGAGTGATCAGAAGCCAATTTTTCCGTCGCTATCGGATGGTCGTTTTCGGACTCGAGCTCTCGGCGTTCTAGCTGGCGCTCTTTTCGTACGACGTCTTGCCATTCTAGTATCCTTTCTCTCTTCGCTTGCTCATCTTTTCGCTCTTCGGCGGCACGAATTGCAACTCGTAGATTTCGTTCGAGGGTTCTGAGGTATTTGCGCCGGAGATGGGAGAGGCAATCCGCTGCCATCTTGTTGGACTCCGCTTCAGGGATGCTCTCTGCTTGTAATGCCAAAGCGGCAATCTCGGGCGCTTGATCGGGATTGACCCTCTGAGCGATTCGAAAAACATCCACCTGTTTTTGTTCTTGCCACTCAGCAAGGATGAAATCAACCACTTCCCGCCATTTTGCGCTGAGCCAAGGTCTGCTTTCCCCTTCCTGCTCCACCGCTCGCAACACGGCAGGAAACCGCAGCATCAGACTTACCAACGATCGTTCGGCAACATCCTCTCGAATCGGAGACTCGGTTGTAGGCAAAACTCTAGGCGCCGTTTTGGACCCTGAAGAGTAGTTCGGCATCGCCACTGGGCGCCGTAAAACTTCTTCGCGCACTCCCAAGGTATCCACGGCACGCCGCACTAGTAAATCCACTTCAATGGGATTACGGACCTTGGTGAGAAGCCGACTCACTTCACTAGCAATCTGGCTTTTCCCTTCTAAACTCATCCCGAATCGCTCTTTGAGCCAGGAGAAGTAGTAGTCTGCCAAGGGTACTGCTGCTTCGAGGATTTTCTCTAGAGCCTCCGGACCATGACTGTGGACATAAGTATCAGGATCCTCGCCCCTCGGTAAAAACGCGGCCCGACCCAGCAGCCCGGTTTCGATGAAGATTTCACAGCTCACGTGCCGCGGCCTTTCGACCAGCATCATCGCCATCAAAAAGAGCCACAATATTCCGGGTATACCGTCCCAGTATCCGAACGTGATCCGGCGTCAAAGCTGTTCCCAGGGTCGCTACCACATAATCCAGACCAAACTGATGGAGTGCCATGACATCCAAATATCCCTCCACCACAACCACCCGATCCACTCGACGAATTCCTTCCTTCGCTTGGTAGAGCCCATAGAGGGTGGAACTTTTACGAAACAACGGTGTTTCGCTTGAGTTCAGATACTTCGGCAACCCTTGGTCGAGCACACACGCCCGCCGAAGCCGACAACTTTTCCTCCCGCATTAATAATCGGAAACATGAGCCGTGCGAAGAACTTTTCATGGAACTGTTGCCCGTTCCGTTGACCGATTAGCCCCAACCGCATCGCGTCCTTGACCGAAAGTTTTTCTCTCCGCAGCAAGTCGAGCAAACCCGATCCGATCTGAGGTGCATACCCAATCATGAACCGTTGAGCAATTTTCTCGTTCACCTTGCGCGATTTCAAATAATCCAGAGCTTTTTGTCCGGCAGGCTGCTGCAGCAGGATCTGATGGTAATTGGCTGCGGTGCGCTCATTAATGCGATACAAAGACTCCCGCTCCCCGCTCTCGCCGGGGTCTCGCGCGTCGGATCGCTCGATCTCGATCCCATAGCGCTTCGCGACCCGTTCGACCGCCTCGGGAAAAAGAAAGTTGATCGTATTTCATGAGGAAATGGAAAACACTTCCCCCGGTTTGACAGCCGAAACAGTGAAAGATCCCTTTCTCTTCACTAACCGTAAACGACGGGTTTTCTCCCGTGGAAAGGACACAACCCCTGATAATTCCGACCGGCTTTTTTCAAGGTCACATAATCCGAAATCACTTCCACGATGGAAGCACGATCGCGAATCTCAATGATCTTTTCCTGTCTGATCATTCCGACAACTTACGAGCAACACAATCGCCGCTGGGTAAGCGCCCGGTCGTGCTCTTCAGGCAACAACTTTTCTTTACCGACGCGGATGAGCTTGACTGCTAATTGGGACAATGGCGGACCGAGGTAGGAGTCTTCAACGCGTTCCCTTGTGGCTCGGGGAATCCACGCGCTTGAAGTCACAAAAAAATAATTAGGGCCGTCACCGCTGTGCCTTTACCCAAACCCACCGCAACCCCCAAATGATTGATGGTCTGCAAAAAGAGTACTTTCGCAGCCCGATGAAGCATCCAACCTGCAACGTTAAAGATAAAGTACACAACGAAGAAAATGGCGACAAAGGCAACACCCTTTAAAATGAAAGAGGATACATTCCAGTGCAATCCCGCCCAGCCGGCCACCGCTTCATCATACCGAACCCCAATCATGAAACCAATGACCAGACCACCAAGCGAGAAAGTTTCTCGGAATAGCCCCTTGAAATAGCCTCTCAGGCCAAAGAGAAAAAGTACAACCAAGAGAATCAGGTCAATCCAGTTCACCGGCGTGGACCAATCACGTCGAAATCACTCATGACTTCAATTAAGGAGGGGAACGGTCTTACAGGACCGCCTAGATTCCACCACATGCCGTCGGCCTGACTCATGAACGACATCTGCGTTTGTATTATCCTAATACTGAGGCGATTGGTTTGAACTGCGCGCTGTTTATCGGCGATGGCCATCTTGCCTTAAAGCGCATAGTGGATCGGCTCGTTTAGTAAGGGATTGTCTAAACCCTATCCTATCCCCCGAGAAGTTCCTTTGGCTAGCTGGTTGACGCGCTTACCGTCGGTTCGTCCGCTAACTTTTGGCATCAGCTGCTTCATCACCTTACCTAGATCCTGGATATCTTTGGCTCCGACTTCCTCAATCGAGACTTTGATTAGGTTGCGCACTTCATCTTCACTAAGAGGCTGAGGTAAGAACCCTTGGAGAACCGCTAGTTCGCTTTCTTCCTTTTCGGCCAGATCCGCTCTTCCCCCTTTTCTGAAGAGCTCGACGGCTTCAATGCGTTGCTTACGAAGTGTTGCTATGGTCCTGTGAATTTCCTCTGTGGTCAACTCTCTGCGGCTCTTAATCTCCTCGTTCTGTAAAGCTGAAAGGAGCAGCCTCAAGGTCGAAACTGTTAAGCGATCGCCGGCTTTCATGGCCGCTTTCATCGCTTCCTGGATTTCGACCTTGAGTCCCATCTTCTTTTCTTGTAGCTCGTTTTCGCCGCCTTCCTTGATCCCGCTAGAAGGAATGACGGACCCGTCTCATCGCTCTTTCTTAGCCGCGATGGCCTTTTTCTTTCGCTTGACGCTGGGCTTTTCGTAGTGCTCTCGCTTGCGCAGTTCGGCGAGTATGCCCGCCTTTTCGCACAGTTTTTTGAAGCGGCGAATGGCGCTTTCTATGGATTCGTTCTCTCGGACTCTAACTCCAGTCATAAATGACATCACCCCCAATCCAGCCGGGTCCCGTTTTAGGGTAGCTAATTCTAGCTCATTTCAGTGGCAAGTCAAGTATTTCACAGTAAAAATGAGGAGTTGGAGGGGAAAAGATGTAACGCTGGACGCTGTAATTTATCACCCAGCCTGCCTCGATTCGCCATCTGCTAACTCTAGGTATCAATGGCAACAACACTATCGGCGAGAGAGACAAAATTTATTGAGGTTGAGAACAAGCACTAAACGTTTGCGAACTTTTTCAGAATGGCGAACCTTGTTCGCCCGCCAGAAGCTTAGCTGCGCAAAGGTTTCAAGCTACATAACCTTTCAGGATAATCCGAGACAATCCCTTGGACTCCTAAGGAAGCGAACTTCTCGATCTCGTGGACATTGTTGACCGTCCAAACATGAACGTCGAGGCCGGCTTCCCACGCCCTGTCCAAGAAGTCCCTCGTCGCTACTTCCTTCTGAACATGGATCGAACTGGCGCGGAGCCGCTCGGCAGCGACAAACGGGTCTTCTCTTAATGCCGGTAGCGTATATCACTCCGATCCGCGCTTCAGGAGCAAAGTCTCTGACTCGGTCCAGGCTTTGGTAATTGAATGAAGAAAAAATCGTTTGATCCAGGTAATCGTAGTGGCTGAGAATAAACAAAAGCTTGATCTCGATCCCCGGTTGTGAACCGTTGAACTGTTTGATATCGAGGCAGAGGGTCCACTTTACCCACGATAATCGCCAGAACCTCTTCCAGGGTCAGGACTCGTTCTCCTCTGAATGATTTTTTCTTCCACTGCCCGACATCGAGCTGCTTGAGCTGTTCCAAAGACTTGCTCCTGAGATTGCCGCTCACGCCGGCCGTCCGCTTAAGCCGTTCATCATGGAAGACCACGATATGTCCATCGCGAGTCAGCTTGGCAGTCCATCTCGATCATGTCGGCTTCGGCTTCGATCGCCTCTTCGAAAGCCAATCGGGTATTTTCTGGAAAATCGCCTGAGGCGCCGCGATGGGCTACTTTCACAAAGGCGCCCATAAGCCCTCACGATTTTGCGCCACGAACTTCTCAAAAGACATGGAACTCTTCATCGGAGATCTCTACACCCTTGAGATGAATGAAGAACTCTTTATTACCCTTCGGGCCAAGCAAAGGCGACTCGATAACACCGCCTACCTGATAACCAAGGCCCAGACCAGCAGTTGAAATCTCATCAATCACCCGCATATGCTCCTGCTGACTGCGGACGACCCCGCCCTTCCCTACTTTGCCCTTTCCGACTTCGAATTGGGGCTTGATCAGAGCGATAATGGGAGCGCCGCTGCTGAGAAGAGTCTTAACCGCGGGGAGAACTAACCGAAGGGAAATAAAAGAAACATCGATGGTCGCAAAATCTGCCGGAACCGGTAAGCTCGAGACATTCAGGTAGCGGATATTTGTTTTTCTAACACCAGGACGCGAGGATCGTTTCTTAGCTTCCAATCGAGCTGGCCGTAACCCACATCCACCGCATAGACCTTCTTGGCGCCGTGCTTCAGGAGACAATGAGTAAAGCCTCCTGTGGATGCGCCGACATCTAACCCGACCTTGTCGGCAATCTCGACCGAGAATTCCCGCAGTGCCTTTTCCAACTTATTCCCGCCGCGGCTGACGTAGGGCAAAGCTGATTTGACCCGGATGGCAACGCTCTCATCAAGGAGTGTCCTGCTTTTGTGACGGGCCGATCGTTCACCAAAACTTCGCCGGCCAGGATTCTTCCTCGCCCTTCTTCACGGCTGGCGACTAATCGGCGCTCGACCAGAATCTTGTCTAGGCGCTCCCTCTTTCCCATCCCTCCCGGTTTCTCTTCTTTCCGCGTCGAACCATCTGCAATGTCGCTTGAGTGATGGCGTCCTTGTCGAAGCCGCAAATCTTTCTCAGTTCATCTTGTGTACCATGCGTGGATAAACCGATCCGGAACGCCCAGTCGCTTGACGCGAATGTCGTTCAGTCCCTCGTCGGCCAAGAATTCTAAAATCGGCACTACCGAAACCGCCAGCCACAGCATGATCCTCAACAGTAATCAGGTTAGGTATACGTCACTAACAATTGGCGCAAGAGCTCTCTATCGAGAGGCTTCACGAAACGTGCGTTCACCACCGCCGCATCGATGCCTAACGCCGCCAAGTCCTGCGGCCGCCTTGAGGGCAGGAACAACGGTTTGGCCGATGCCGGCGATCACCACGTCACGCTGCCATCTCGCAGCAGTTCCGCCTTGCCGATTTCCAACGTGCGCATCTGAAGATCCATCTGGATTCCCCAACCTTCGCCGCGGGGATAACGAAGTGAAATAGGGACCGTTGTGCTCGATTGCGGTTTTTAACATGTGCTGTCAGTTCGTTTTCGTCCTTCGGTGCCATGATCACAATATTGGGTATCGATCGCATATAGGAAAAATCAAATACCCCGTGATGCGTGGGACCGTCCGCTCCCACCAGCCCGCCCCGGTCCAGAGCGAATACGACGTGCAGGTTTTGTAAGCAAACGTCATGGAGAATTTGATCGTAACCGCGCTGCAAGAATGTGGAGTAGATGGCCACCACCGGGATAAATCCTTCAGTCGCCATACCGGCCGCGAATGTCACCGCATGCTGTTCTGCGATTCCGACATCGTAACTGCGATCGGGAATCTCCCGCGACAGTTTGTCAATCCCGGTGCCGCTTCCCATGGCAGCCGTAATCCCCACGACCCTAGGGTTCTCCTTTGCCAAACGAATCAGAGCCTGAGCAAAAATATCCGTATAGGTTGGAATCGGCCCCTTCTCTTTCTTGGCCTTGCCGGTGAGCACATGAAATGGGGTGACCGCATGATATTTGACCGGATCATTCTCTGCCGGTGCGTAGCCCTTCCCTTTTGTCGTCAGCACATGCACCAAGGTCGGGCCGTCAACTTTCTTGAGGTTTTGCAAAGTTGTGACCATTTCCGTGATGTTGTGACCGTCGATGGGACCGACATATTGGAAGCCCAAGCTTTCGAAAGAAAACCCGGCGTTACCAAGCCCTAAGAAGGAGTCCTTCAATTTGCGCGCCGCGTGTTTGAGATCCTGTCCTCTGGGAGACTCAACAGCCAACTCGAGAGCTGCTTCTGAATCCGGACGCCGAAATCTGTCGTGAACTGTTTACTTAAGAAGGATGAAACCGCACCGACGCGAGGGTCGATGAAAATTGCATTATCATTCAGTACGACGATTAAATCTTTGTCCAGATGGCCGGCCTGGTTGAGCCCTTCGAACGTAAGACCTGCGCTCAGTCCACCATCGCTAATGACGGCAACGACTTTGCGCGGTGGTCCTTCAAGTGAATTGGCTTCCACCATACCGAGCGCCGCGGAAATGGAAGTGCCCGCATGGCCGGCGCCAAAGACATCGTATTCGCTCTCTTCACGACTCAAAAATCCGCTCAAGCCGTCCAATTGGCGAATGGTAGCCAGCCGAGTCCGCCGGCCACAGATCAGTTTATGGGCGTACGCCTGATGCCCGGTGTCCCAAACGATGCGATCTTCCGGTGTGTCGAAGACATAATGAAGGGCCAGCGTCAGCTCCACAGCTCCAGAGTCGATGCGAAGTGCCCCCCCACCTCGGACACGATGGAAATCACTTCTTCTCTCACCTCCGTTGCCAGGAGTAGAGAGTTCTGCCACACTGAGCCGGCGGAGATCCTTCGGAGTATCGATAACGTCCAATAGTCGTGTCATTTTAAAGACTCATCTCCTGGTGACTGAATTTGTTACATCAGGTGCGTCCGAGCAAAACCAGCTGAGCCAAACAATTTTGCCGCTGAAGCATACAGCGGCGACAACTCCGTGTCGCCACCGCCGGCGGGTCTTTCCACGTGCGCTAAATGTAGCATTGACTGATTCCCATCTTCAAACTGGGTCAGCCCCTAGGAAGTATGGGGCTGAGTATAGAGTTCCGACGATGAAGCCTGCAGGCAGGCGGGACGCCTTCCGGAACCAAAACCAGGAACGCCGCCACTACGACCCCGATGCCTGCGAAGACGGCGATCCAATAGCCATTCAAGACGCAGAATCCCAAGGGCAGAAGAAAATTGACGAAATACACCAAAACCGAAAATCGTAAATCACCCTTCGGTTCGGGCGCGAGCTTGCGCAACATCGCCAGCAGTACAAAACCGGTGATCGCCCACCCTAGCAAGTTGGTCCATGGCATTCCGTAGTAGCTCCCCTTTTCACCCCAAATCCAGTAACTGGTTACTCTGCTCATGGCCGGATCCAACAACAGGTCCCAGGCCACTAAAGGCATGTCCCCAATAAGCACCGCCTGAAATCCGCGTGTTCTGCGACTCGCGATAATCCAGGCTGCCCAGGTCATGGTGAACCAGCTCAAAGGGATGAGCAAAGGTACGCGGTCGAACCACTTAGGGCCCAGTAAGGTCGTGTAGGAATAAGCACCAAAGGGAATGCCGTAGCTAGTGCCGAGCAATTCGCTTGTCAGACTGACAACATAGATAGCGGCCAAGGCCAACGATCGCTCGTTTACGGTCACGTAAAACTGACTCGGCCACGACGGCCAGTCCGCCAAAGAGCATATTGCCGACGGCGAAGCCGTGAAAGGCCCAAGTGAAGAACCGAGCTTGCGGATCAACCTGCGCCAGAAGATCGGGCCGTGAAGTAAAGATTCCGTAACCCAGCAGACTCGCGATCACAATTCCTGCCTGTGCGATAAGAAATAGCCAAGGAATAAATTGCATCTCGCCTCCATTGACTGATGTTTTTAGTTCACTGAACATTTGAATATTTCCACACCATGCGCAAGGGCGCAGGAGACCACGGTCTCCACAGACGCCCCGGCACCGACCTGAGCAAACTGCAGCACACCGCGCATAACGACCCATACTTTCAGCGACCCCGTCACATAGGTCCGTTGATCCCATGCGCGCGCTCCTTTCCTGAGCAACAACGAGCCGATCTCTGAATAGACCTGCCGCGCCGCCGAGACCGCACAGGCCGAGCGAAACGAAAGATGCCATAAACCGGCATCACCGGAGCGATAGTAACGGTCAGCTTCTCGGAGCAAACGCAGCGACAACATCGCCAACTTTTCTCGGTGCTCGCGTGCGGCAATCTCCGCAGCCGGAATTTGAGCCTCCTGCAACCAACTCAGCGGCAGATAGATCCTTCCCATAGCGGCGTCTTCGGTGATGTCCCGCGCGATGTTGGTAAGCTGCATGGCGATGCCCAGATCAGCCGCGTGTTTGAGCGCGCACTCGTCGCGCAAGCCCATGACATGGGACATCATCAGTCCCACAGTGCCGGCCACCCGATAGCAATAGAGCAGCAGCTCCTTCAAAGTGCCGTAACGCGTGCCGCGGGCATCCATGGCCATACCCTCAATCAACTCCAGGGCATAGTGCACTGGGAATTCCGTAGCGGTGAACAATGTACTGCAGTGCGACAAACACGCGGTTCCCGCTGCTGCGCGAAGGAGAAAGCGGAGTTCGTATTCTCCTTGAGCGCCTTGACCCGTTTCGCCAGTTCGTCTTGGCTCTCTGTCTTTCCGGCGTCATCGACCTGATCGTCGCAGTAACGGCACCAACCATAGAGGAAGAAAGCCGCGTCCCGGGTGTCCGAATCGAACAGTTTGGCTGCCAGCGAAAAGCTCTTCGAGCCCTTTCTGATCATCCAGCGGCACTGTTCCAGCGCCGCTTTAACCTCCGGCGACATCCCTTCACGCATAGGAGACATCGGTAACAGCCCCCCTTCTCGGGCCATCAGAGATTTCATGTCATGGAGAATCAAGCTCGCGGTAGCCTTCGCTGAGTTGACCACTCCGGGAATGCCTGCTCCCGGATGGGTCCCGGCACCGACGAAATAAAGGCCACGAATCTTTCTATCCCGGTTGTGGACCCGGAAATAGGCGCTCTGCAGCAAACTCGGTTCGAGAGAAAAGGCGGAGCCGAAACGAGAGTTTAGCTCCGTTCTAAAATCATCCGGGAGTAAATAGCCGTCGGGTGACAATCGAACTGCGCAGACCCGGCATGTAGTGCTTTTCCAGATAAGCTGAGAATTTTTCCGCGTACCGAGGACCTTCAGATTTCCAATCCACCGCCAGTTTGCCCAAATGAGGCACCGGCGACAGAACATAAAAGCTCTCGCAACCCGCAGGCGCCAAGGATGGATCGGAAACCGTCGGGGCATGAAGATAAAGTGAAAAATCATCCGCCAATCGACCCCGCTCGAAAATATCGCTCAACAGCTCGCGGTACCTAGATCCGAAGATTATGTTATGGTGCTGTAAGTTGGAGTACTTCCGGTTTGTCCCGAAATAGATCAGGAACAAAGACATACTGTAATTCATCGCGCTGACTTTCTTGCGCATCACCTCGACGCGCGGTTCGCGCTTCAGCAGTACGTCATAAGTGTGAAAAACGTCGGCGTTGCTGATTACGACATCAAAGCCTTCTTTTCGACCCTTTTGGCTAACGACGCCCGGTAACCTGGCTTCGTGCCGTCATGATCTCGGTCACTTCGAGTTGAACCGGATCTCACCGCCGAGCTCGAGAAATAGTTTGACCAGCGCTCGAACCAGCGCGCCGGTTCCGCCTTTCGGAAAGAACACACCCCACTTCCGTTCTAGACAGTGAATGAGAGTGTAGATCGACGTCGTGGTGAAGGGATTGCCCCCGACGAGGAGCGAATGAAAACTAAACAACTGCCTGAGATGCTCGTCGCGGATATACTTCGAGACCATGCTATAGACCGAACGAAACGCCTGCAGTTGAATCAACTGTGGCGCAACCGGAAAACATGCTCCAAAGACTGAGAAACGGAACATGGACCAGCTTCTCGTAGCCTTCGTGAAATACTTTCTCCGAGTAGGCTAAGAACTGCTGATAGCCCTCAACGTCTCGGGGAGATTTCTGCCGAATTTGATTTTCCAGCAGACTGAGCATCAGCGGAATAATCGAACTGGTAGCCATCCTCCCAAAATAGCCGATAAAACGGATTGACGGGCAACAATTCCACGTAATCCTCCATGGATTTGCCGGCCAGGGCTGAAAAGCTCCCGCAGACAATCAGGAGCGGTGATGACCGTCGGACCCGCGTCGAAAGTGAATCCGTCATCGCGATAGACATAAGCTCGGCCGCCGGCCAGGTCGCGTTTCTCAAAGATCACGGTCTTACAACCGGCCGCTTGAGGCGAATCGCCGCCGCGAGACCGCCGAAACCGCTGCCGATGACCGCTGCGCTCAATCTAGTCATAAGCCAACGCTATCTCCTCTCCCAGTTCACGGATCTCTTCAAAGTCCTCTCACCGACCATCGCACATGCCTTCGATTCCAGTCCGACTTTCAAATGGTCGACAGGCTGATTCGAGCCGATGACGCGCGCTTTCCCGCATCCGCTGTACGAGCCGATGCTTATCAATCCAATTCTCCAGTTCGCGAGCGTCCGGCAACCTGCCCACCGCGGCCACAAACTGTCTCATAATTCTGTGGCGTAGCTCGTTCTTGCGGCGCACCCCCAGGCCCACGAAGGCCGATGTAGCACGAGGTCCTCATACTTCTTGGCGGGCTCGCGAATGCCCAACACATTACCCAGGTCGTCAAACATTTGCAGCGCGATTCCGAGATCACGCCCAAATTCATCCACCAGGGAAGTCGCCGCCTCCAGCACGCTCTGGCGGTCGCCGCACCCAACATCATCGCGAAGCCCATCAAAGCGCCGGTCTTGAGCTCCATGGTCGCGAGACAAACGTCAGGCACGCGAGTTTGGAGCAGCCTGTCGACGCGACTGCCCAAATCCATCGCCTGGCCGAAATGAGCTCTCAAAAGAGTCCGATGATAGCACTCATAAACCGACAAGGCCGTTCTATTCGGCAATTCCAGAGCCTTGATCAATTGAAAGGGCCAGAAGTAAAGCCAGTTGCCGGCGTTCAAGGCGGTGGGTAGACCGTAACGGATGTGCAGGGCGGGCTTGCCGCGACGGATGGTACTGCCGTCTTCGATATCGTCCACGACCAAAGACCCCGCATGAATCAATTCCACAACCTCGGCGCAGATCCCACATTGTACGGTCTCAACGTGCGAAGGGGTGCTGCCCTCGGCTAGAAGCCGGTAACTTAGAGCCACCAGTTTCCCTCTGATACGCTTGCCGCGATTCGACGTCACATCCTTAACCGGGTTCAGCAGCGCGCACTCTTATGATGTCGTCGACCGCGGCGCCGCTCCTAAGGCCCAAGAGGTCATTTAACTCCGGGCCGTCGGCAACGTGGCCGGTCGCCGTCATGCTCTCAAGGCCGATTTCTGCATGTCGACTGAGCAGGCAATCGCTGCCGCCATTGAATTCCTCATCTGAGCTAACATGGTCTTCCTCCATCAAACCTCTGACATCTTTCAGCTCCGGAATCTTGTCTAGTCGCGGTCATCGGCTAGCTCCTCCATGGTGAGCAAGCTGATCCGGCGCTACTCCCAGACCGTTGGCAACCCTGATCACCACGTCCATGGAAACATTTTGTTTCCCGCCCTCGACGGCGACGATGTAGGCGCGCGTCAGGCGCGTGGCTTTGGCAAGTTGTTCCTGCGTCCAACCGGCTTGCTGCCGTAGATCACGAACGCGGCGACCAATTCTTTGAGATAGTCCGATAGAATCGCCTTGGGTCTGTCCGGCGCCAGAATTTTTCGCGAGCCTTACACCCTCGATCACATTTGTCGCCGTCTCGATTCCTTGAATCTTATTCTTCCCGGAGTTATCGCCAAGCGTCGCCCGGCCGCCGACAATAATGTAAGGCGCGGCAGGAAGTTTCCTGATCTTCTTGATCAATGCTCGAGTCCGCCGGAGATTGGATTGGAGGGTCGTGGATAAACGCCAGCAAATTCGGGCGCCGGGCGCTGACGATTTCGATCAGTGCCGCGGTTGGAACATCCGGTCCCAGGAAATCCACCTGCCAGCCTTCCATTTGAAAGAGGTCCGCAGCCATTCTCGCCGCGATAAAGTGATGTTCCCCTTCGACACAACAAACCATCACGCGATAGGACAAGGAACGGGGAGCACTTTGTATCAGCCGAAGCTTGTCCATTTGTCCCAAAGTTATCTGCGTTGCGAGGTGTTCTTGAGCGACATTGACCTTTCCATCGCACCACAATTCACCAATCTGAAACATCGCCGGAGCCAAAACCTCAAGATAAATGTCGGCAACGGTGGCGCGCTTGGCGATCAACTCGTGAACGATTCTAGTCGCCGCGTTGCTGTCTCCATCCAACAGAGCGCCGTAAATATCGCTGTTGAGTATGGGCCCGTTTCACCTATGCTTCTTTTGCCTGCCATCGCTCAGTCGGTTACGGTTGAACTCAGTATTAAGAAATACGGAAGCGAAAAGTTTTCTGCGCACGCCTCAGAGCCGAAGCGACCGAAGGGCTTCTGAAATATTCGGGTAGCGAAAACTATAACCTAAGTCCTGGGCGGCTTTGGGCACCGCTCTTTGACCGGTCAAAAGCATCTCGGCCATCTCGCCCAGGAGGAGCGTCAACACGGAAGCCGGCACGGGCGCCCAGGAAGGTCGATTCAACACACTGGCCAGCGCGCTACAGAATTCCTCCATCGTTACAGGATTCGGCGCCGTGGCATTGAAGGCGCCGGCGGCATTTTCTTTGTCGATCAAGAACTGGATCAACCCAACTTCGTCCTCCACATGAATCCACGGCATCCATTGCTTGCCCGACCCGAGGTAACCCCCGCAAACAATTTGAACGGTTTGACCATCTTAGCCAACGCGCCCTGGCCTTTCCCTAGGACAATGCCAGTTCTCAACAAAGCCACCCTGACGCCATGGCTTTGAGCTTGCCTGGCCTCGTCTTCCCATTCCCGGCAAACCTCAGCCAGGAAACCTGCGCCGGCGGGACTATTCTCAGTCAAGGGTTCATCGCCGCGCGGTCCATAGTAGCCCACTGCGGAACCGCTGATGAGAAACTTTGGTTTGTCCTTTGCTTTGGCGATCGCCCGGACCAGCGCGCGCGTCGTATTCACACGGCTGAACCGAATTCTGTCCTTTTGCTCCGTTGACCATCGCTTGTTTGCAATGGGCTCCCCGCCAGATTAATGATCCCGTCCGCGCCCTCAACACAACTCTCCCATTCCCCGGGGTGCCCGGCTCCCAGACAATCCATTGCGCTTCTAGAAAGGCCTGCTTTCTTCGGCCGCCGCCGCGTCAGCAACTTAAGATCATGCGAGGGCCCAAGACGCTCAACCAGCCGCGATCCGATAAAACCCGAAGCTCCAGTCATAACGAGATTCATGAATGCCTCCAGAAATGCTGCTTTGGTCGGTTAGTCAACTTTACTTGACTTTAATACCAAATAAGTAATAAATAGTAAACACCATGCAGGAAGAAATTTGCAACCCGAAACCAAGGCTCGGGATCAGCGCTTGTTTATTGGGTGAAAAAGTCCGCTATGACGGCGGGGACAAAAGAGATTGCTTCCTCACCGAGACATTCGGCCGCCACGTTGAGTGGGTACCGGTCTGTCCGGAGGTAGAGATTGGCATGGGAATTCCCCGCGAGGCCGTTCGCCTCGTTGGCGATCCTCGAAACCGAGAATGATTGCAGAGCGGTCCGGCAAAGACTGGACTGCGCAGTTCAATCCCTTCGCCGCCAAACGAGTGCAAGCTCTTACGGCGCTCGGATCTCGCCGGCTACATTTTCAAGAAAAACTCTCCCAGTTGCGGCATGGAACGGGTAAGAGTCTACAATTCTAAAGGTGTGCCGACCCGGCAAGGCCGTGGACTTTTCGCTGCAGCTGTTATGAGAGAGCTGCCGCTGCTTCCGGTGGAAGAAGAAGGCCGGTTGAACGACCCGGCTTTACGGGAAAACTTCATCGAGCGCGTTTTGCCTATTATCGCTGGCAACGACTTGCGACGCCGGCGCAGGTCGATCTCGTCTTTAGTCGATTTTCACACCCGCCACAAATTTCTCCTCCTCGCCCATAGCGAGCGCCACTACAGAAAGTTGGGGCGAATTGTCGCCGAGGTTAAGCCCTCGCCCATTACTAAAGCCTATGAAGAATACGGCCAACTTTCATGGAAGCACTCGCCATTCATGCCACGGTCAGAAAACATTGTAACGTGCTGACACCACATGATGGGCTACTTTTCCAAAGAGCTTTCTCACGCCGAGCGGGAAGAGCTAATAGGACACATTCTCGATTTTCGCCGCAACCTTGTGCCTCTCATCGTCCCACTGACCTTGGTTCGGCATTACGTCAACAAATACGGCGTTGGCTACCTGCTCAGCCAGGTTTATCTACAGCCTAGCCCAAAGGAACTTTTGCTCCTCAAATATGTCTAGAATTCAAGGGATAGCGTAAACTCCAATGAGAACGTACCAACTACAAACCGGTCTTTGGCTACCACAGCACCGGGAGCAGATTTTCGCTTTCTTTTCCGATCCAAGGAATCTTGAAAAGATCACTCCTCCATGGCTCCATTTCGAAATCCTCGGCCCAACCGAAGTCGCGGTCGGTCGCGGTACGCGGATCGACTATCGGCTGCACGTTCGACGCCTGCCGATTCGTTGGCAGAGCGAGATCACAGTGTGGGGAGCCGCCGATGCGCTTCGTTGACCAACAAACCCGAGGTCCCTACAAAATGTGGACGCATGAACACACTTTTTCCGAATCCGAGGAAGGAACAATCGCGGGCGATAACGTGGTCTATGCAGTACCCGGAGGGCAGCTAGTTCAAAAACTATTCGTCGCGCCGGACCTCGATAGAATTTTCCACTATCGTCACGAAGTCCTGCGAAAGCATATTTAATCCAAAGCAATTGCAGCCCATTGAGCACGAGGGCGGTAGCTTTGGCCTCCAAGGCAGCCTTGGTAAAGTCCAGTGCATCAAGCCGGTTTCCGGCTTCAGTAGCCGGAGTCCCATGGAGGCAAGTCGAAGGCTGAAAGAATTTCGCGATCTCGACTCGGTGGCTATGCGACGCGCAGAAACAAACCTCGATCTTGATGGCACCAGCCAACTGTCGCCCTACCTCCATTTTGGACACATGGGACCGCACACCATCGCTTTGGCGGTCCAAGACGCAGGTGCTCCGCTTCAAGACCGGGCAGCGTTTCTGAGGAACTGATCGTGCGCAGAGAACTCGCGGTTAACTTTGTCCGGTACAATTCGAACTATGAAAACTTTGACTCCTGTGAAGCCTGGGCGGATGTCACACTCCGTAAGCACGCCTCGGACAAGCGTCGCTTCGTTTACACGGCGAGAGACTTAGAGAACGCAGAAACCCATGATCCATTATGGAACGCGGCGCAAAAGCAAATGGTTCTTACCGGTTGGATGCACGGGTATCTGCGCATGTATTGGGCCAAAGAAAATTGTCGAATGGAGTCCGTCTCCCGGAGTTGCCTATCGATACCGCCGTGCAACTGAACGATCGCTACGAATTGGATGGACGTGATCCCAATGGCTATGCTGGTATTGCGTGGGCCGTCGCCGGAAAACATGATCGCGCGTGGGGACCGGAGCGACTCGGTATACGGTAAAAATCCGCTACATGTCCTATGAAAGCACGTCGCGTAAGTTCAACAGCAAGGCTTACGTCGAGCGGATTTCGGCCCTGGAGAGAAATCGCTCATCGGCAAGCTGACGGCAGCCATAAGGATACCTGGAAACTCCAAGCTGATCATGAGCTTGTCGATTCGAGAGCGGGTTCGCGTGAAACCGACAGTGAGATGACCGGTGCTTCACAGAGACATTCCCATAGGTGCGACACGGACCATTCAAATTCGGCAAATGGAGTAAGTTTAACGCCTTTGGTACAAGATCAGAAAGCGATCGCGGGTTCGGCGCTCCAGCAAATGAGAGCGCCCACATCACAATGGCAAAATTTCGATCATCACTGGTTTACAGGTGACTCTTCGGGAACAACCAGAGGTTTCGTCGAAGCAAGACAGCGAAAGCTCAAAAGATACTCAGCCGAAATATGCAAAAATGGCTCGGTTTATGCGAGCCCTCGGACTGCTCGTGCTTTGGTTGGCTTTTCTACCTGAAATCTCTGCGGCTCAGGACGATTCTGTTTTACCTCCGGGTACCTATCGACTGGAGATGATCATGGCGACTGTGCTCGCGTTTGCCCTTCTTAGGTAGCTCGAAGTCGGCTTCGAAATCCGTGTCGATGGTCGAAGTACGGCGTGAGGGATCGGACTTGATCCAAAGCCATCAGGTATGCGACTTTCGCGTCCTCGAAGACTCGGCACATGATCAAGATGGTTTTTCGGACAAGTTCATCGCAGCGCTTGCCAAAGCATACCTATCCTATCCAAATCGAAAGAGACACTCAGGGTTGGCTCTATCGGGCGGATCTCGGCGTGGAACGGATCGGTTACAGAGCAGACTCGGTGGATGGCAAGCTGCCAACCAAAATCGACGACCCTACAGTTTACGATTGGGACGGAGACGGCCATCCTGGCGCAACGTTAAGACTGTCCGTACCACTGTTGCCGGACGGCGAACTCTATGTCGTGCAGCGCGGCCAGTCGGTTCTCAATGGAAGAGTCATCGCGCCGGGTAGAATTGACGGCGGTATCGAAGTTCGTAGCTTTGAGCATCGAGTCCTGGCGCCAAGCCAGGTTTCCTCAATCGCTCTCCGGAAATCGAACCCGATCCGAAGGGAAGTCGCTTCTCTCTTAGTCCACTCCCTGCGGGTACAACTTGCGAATCGCTACGAAAGACAGACTCCAATTCCAGGTAAGAAGATTCTCGACGAGCTTACCGGAGCCTGACATGGTCCTTTGGCTTCTAGGCGCGCTGCAGATCATCTCTCGCTCTTCGCGTCGTACTGCGTCTAATCCGAAGCGCAGGCGGACAAGGATTGAGGCCGCTACGTGCACCCCGTCCGAGCGCGTCAGCATTATCGTTCCGGCCCTCAACGAAACTGCGCGAATTAGGCTTGTCTTGATGGTCTCATGAATCAATCCAGAAGCAGTTGCTGAAATCCTGGTGGTGGACGGCGGTTCCAGCGACGGCACCCAGTCCATCGTTGAGAGCTACGGCTCACGGGACCGACGCGTACGCCTGATCGATGCCAGTCCGGTTCCCTGGGATTGGACGGGAAAAGCGTGGGGCCTGTACGTTGGGTTGAAAAACACCGATCGCACGGTCAGATTGGGTTCTCTGTATCGATGCGGATGTACGCAGCTTCGCCTCTGCTTGTGTCTTCCTTGTTAGCTCATGCAGAACGAACCGGCGTTTCAACTTTCTCGGTTGCGACCCGCCAGCATCTTTCCGGTTTGGGGGATGCTCTGCTCCATCCTAGCCTCTTAACAACCCTTGTCTATCGCTTCGGCATCCCTGGAAAAGCCACGCGCAATCTACATCAGGTTCAAGCGAACGGCCAGTGTTTCATTAGCCCGCGAGAGCACTTTGTTGAAGAACGATGCGTTCCGCGCTGCTCAACTATCCTTGTGCGAAGATGTTACGATCGCTCGTCGGCTAGCGGAAGGCGGCGAAGCCATCGGTTTTTACGAAAGTGACGGATTGGTTTGGGTAAGAATGTACGAAGACTGGCAGTGAGACTCTGGCGCAATTGGCCCAGGTCGCTGCCCACACGTGATCAGTACTTCGGCTGGCATGAGGCTACAGGTCTGCTGGAGGTTTTGTTGGTTCAATCGTTGCCATTGCCCTCTGGTGCCTATAGCTTATGCGGTCGGCGCGCCGGGTTGGGTAGTTGCCGTCAACCTAATACTGAGGTCTCACTCGTCTCGGCATTCCGATGGGCATCGCCAGGGCATACGAATGGAGACCGTGGACATATTGGTTTTCGCCGCTGCTCGATCTTCCAGTGGCCCTACGGCTGATCACGAGTGCTCTCCGGCGTCGCCAGGTATGGCGCGGCCGAGTCTATGTGCGACGTGCCGGCGGTACTTCTGAGCCCCTCGACAAATCCGAGACCGTAACCAATGGTCAGGGCTTTGGGCTCGCGACTTTTGTGTCCATGACTTTGTTTGATCGAATGGCAGGTCAAACTGATGCGGCTCGGCGCCCGGGCACTCGCTGCAGGGCGTGTCGAAATGGCCGCCACTGAGCTCGAGTATATTCCGACGGATGGCCCGGTCCTTTTAGTTGCCCGTCACTATCATCATCTATTTCGACGGTGTTGTGCTGTTAGTTTCAATGCCACGTCCGGTTCATATCTTGGTGACTTTGGACTGGGCGAAAAACAGTTACGCCCGACGTTTAATGACACTGGCCACTACAATGGCACGCTGGCCAGTCGTCCTGCGCAGCGATGCTCTACGAACATGCGTCAACCGGGAGGATCGCACATCAGGGGGAAGACCTGCACAGCCGCCGCCATCAGACACTATCAACGCAGCGCGCTTCAGTGATTCTGTCAGGGCTTCTCGCTGAGGGTCGCGTCCTCGTTGTGTTTCCGGAAGGTTATCCCAATATTGACCCACACTACACGCCGAAAATCGAGACCGGAGGAGTTTCTTTCGTTTAAGGCCGGTTTTGCGACCATCGCGGCTGCCGCCGAGAAACGTCTAGGAGCTAAGGTTCCGATTGCTTCCAAGCGGATTTCGCTATACGAAGAATAGCCGTTGGATAGCGCGATTGAATATTGGCGAGGCAGTCTATTTGGAGGATTTTGTTTCACGACCGTTGCTGGTTAGCTATATGGAGCAGCGCGTAGCGGAACTCTCTGGATTGTCAGCAGGCGGTCAACCATGAACAGTGGATCGCACAAAGATTGGGACAGTAGCATGATCCTTCTGTCAGTCGCCCTCTTCGTCCTTTCCTCCTGGTCGGCCAGAGAATCCAATAATTTGAGTTGCAGTCTTCCCTCTTTGTCCTTGATCAAGAGCTCAACTTTTTTCTACTTCACTCAATTTCTGATTGCAGTATTTGACCAGACCGACGCCCTTTTCAAATGCGGCCAGAGAATCTTCGAGAGAAAGATCCCCAGATTCCAACTGCTCGACGACGCTTTCAAGCTCTTCCAGAGCCGATCTCGAATTTCTTGTCTGCCTGATCTTTTTAGCCATTTTATCTCTCGGTCCCATTTTACGGTGGCGTGATTTCCGAGCTTCTTTCAGAATTGCCCAGCTTATTGATTAATTCAAACGGGTCGACACGTGCGCCGTTGATCCGCGCACCCCAATGGAGATGAGGCCCGTTACGCGCCCGGTCATCCCCGATAAACCGATCACATCCCCTCTGCGCACGGCGCCTCCCATCTCAACTTTAAACTCCGAGAGATGGAAGTACATGGTATAAAGTCCGGCCCCATGGTCCAGCACCAGGCTATGACCACTGAAAAGAAATCGCCGAGCAACACGACTCGACCATGGTTGGGAGCAAATACCTCTGAGCCTAACGCAGCTCTTAAATCAACGCCGGTGTGCGGCGCTCGAGGGCGTCCCGTTAATGACGCGTCGATAACCAAAGGGCGAGCTGACTTCGCTGGATATCGGAAGGAGAAAGCGTCCATCCCACAGGCGCTCCGGCGTGGAAGTCATGAAAGCGCGGGAAAATTGGTCTTGGTCCTTGCGAATTCTTTCCAGTACCTCTGGGCTCAACTGATCGAATTCTGCGGCAACCGAAAACGATTCTTTCTTGAAGGACTTTGGTTTGATCCGCAATGAAATTTGGTCTGTCGCGCTGCGTCCCCTGTCGACGTCGTACACTTGACCATGACTGCTGCTAAGCCCGGCTTGGCTTCGATATCCGCGCCGACCAGGGCCGTGAAAACCGCTTCCGTTCGAAAAGAAAGGGATCGTCGTCTTCCCATACGTCCCTCGGCGGCGGTGACTCCCACTCCCGGAATCTTCAGCTCTACAATGTCGCCTTGAAAAATTTCGGTGGGCTTTGGTTGCCGCCACTTGGGCAGCCGGACGACCGAAGGAGTGACCATCAAAGAACAACAAAAGAGCAAGTGCAATTCCTATGACGCGGGCGATTGTCATTTCATTCTTTCCGTTCCACCCGGCAAATCGCTTTACCCTTCGCAAACGTGACGCGGAGAATATCGCCGATATCCAAAGCAAGCTGTGTCCTTGACGAGCTTTTCTTCAGGAATTTTGTGGGCGATGCTGTAACCCCGATCCAAAACAGCCAAGGGACTTAACGCGTCCAACCGCCCTCCCCCTGGACTAACCGGTCCTTCAACTGACGTAGGCGATCTCGCCAACGGCGCACGAGGTCAACTGGACAACTCATCCACGTGCTGTTGAGTTTCACGCAACTCTCCGTTCAGGATCGGCCAGCCTCTTGACGAAACCACTCCAATCCTCCTCTCGCCAGCTCCAGCTTCCGTCGCATCCATTGCAAGAGCTGCTCTTCCAAATCCATCACCTGTTCCATCAACTCAGACTTTTCGGAACCACGACCTCGGCAGCCGCGGTTGGCGTGGGTGCACGCAAGTCCGCGACAAAATCAGCAATGGTAAAATCTATTTCGTGGCCCACCGCGAGATCACCGGCACCGGCGAGGCAGAGATACTTCGCGCGACGATCTCCTCGTTGAAAGCCCAGAGATCTTCCAACGACCCGCCGCCGCGGCCAACGATCATAACATCGACGTGACCCGATCCTCCGAGTTCTGTGATGCCCGAGGCGATTTCCTGGCCGCCCCTTCACCTTGAACTCTCACGGGCCGCACAACGATGCGGCGATCGGGATAGCGGTCGGCGATGATACGCAGCATATCGCGCAGAGCGGCGCCTTTTTCAGACGTCACGATACCGATAGAAGCAGGTAAGAACGGCAACGCTTTCTTGCGCGCCTCTGCGAATAAGCCCTCGGCAGACAGCCTTTTTTCAACTGCTCGAACGCCAGGCAGAGGGCACTCTTGACCCTTGGCTCGCATGTTCTCAACGTAGAGTTGCAAATCCCCGCGAACCGGGTAGAGACCGACTTTGCCGAAGCATGGTACCTCCATCCCATTTTCCGGGGCAAAGGCGCAGACCGAGACCCTGGCGTCGAAACATCACCGCCGAAATCTGACTCTTGTCATCTTTGAAGAGTGAAGTAATAGTGGCCGGAAGGCGGGACACGAGAATTAGAGACCTCGCCCACAACCCATAATCCGTCCAACTCTTTGCTCGAGGGTCCCCTTGATGATTTGGTTGAGTTCGCTGATGGTGAAAAACCGTGGAGCTTGTCGGGCGAACAGAGGTAAGTCATCCGCCGCTTTTTTCATTAGGTCCAGCTCCGACTGCTGAATGTCTAGTCCACTAAAACTAGCCCTCCGGACGGAGGGCTAATGGAAAATTTCTTGACGAGTTTAAACAACCGCAACCCAGTTTAGGCCGCCTTCTTTGCACCAGCTGTTTAAAAACATCCCAACTCTTCAACAAGTCCAAGGCCCGCTTTGAGCTGCAATGAATGTCATCGAACATACTGTCGTCACCCGTCGGTGCGGAAGATGGTATTTGTTTCTTCTTCCTCTTTGTCACCCGGCTCCTGTTGGGGATTGGGAGTCTGTTGTGGATTCATGCAGATGACCCGGCAGGTTCTCCTCCCGAAACCTCGAACGCTTCTTTTCATCGGCCTTCCGCTGTCCTGCGGCGGCGCGCTTTCCACGATGATATCCGGCACGATACCCATCGCCTGAATCGATCGTCCCTTTGGCGTAAAGTAACGCGCCGTAGTCAGGCGCAATGCGGAATTATCATCCAAGGGTAAAATAGTTTGCTGACAGAGCTCCTTGCCAAATGTTTTCGTCCCCGATAACCGCGCGTGCTATGATCTCGTAACGCACCCGCAACAATCCTCAGAGGCGCTGGCACTTCCTCCGTTCACGGAGAACCACAAGATGGGGAAATCCATCCACGAACCGTCTTTCTGCGCGAAGTATTTCTGCTTTTGCGACTCAATTCTGACCCTCTGCGTAAACAATCATGCCCGGAGTCGAGAAATAGATCTGCAATGCGCACGGCCTGGTGTCAATAGACCACCGGGGTTGTTTCTGAGGTCCAAGACCAATCCCTTGAGACCAGCTTTTCAGCCGCCATTTTTTCAAGAGCCTTCTGAAGATCACAGATCGCTTCGCTCCTGAAACTGCGCGAGCCGAATATAACCGTAGCCCTCCTCAAGATTGCGGCTGCGCACACTCTGGACGCGAATCGTATCGCGCATCAAAGTAAAATCTGACTCAGCTCCGGCACGCCTTCTCGTTTTACGGAGATGGTGATCTTCGTCCCCTTCGGCCCGCGCATTTTCTTTACCGCGTCCACAGAGGGTCATGCGTCTTGGTAAACTCATCCTCGATCTTGAAGATCTGATCTCCAGGCTTGACGCCCGCTTTAGCGGCAGGCGTATCTTCGATCGGCGAGACGACGGTGAGAATCCCGCCTTTGACTGTAATCTCAATCCCGAGGCCACCAGGAAGCGCCCCTGTGTATCCATTTGTAATTCTTTGTAGAGCTCAGGGGTGAGATAAGCGCTGTGGGGTCAAGAGAATCTCAGCATTCCATTGATGGCACCGCTGACCAGGTTTTTGGTGTCCACATCTTCCACATAGTTTTTCTTAACGATGGAAAGAATATTGGTAAAGGCCTCTAGGCTCTCATAGTCCTGTCGCGGAACTGCCGAAACACTCGGCACCCACTGAGCCGCCAAAAGAATCCGAGGGCCATTCCCATGAGCAACAGGCATAACCGGGAACCCGCGCTTTGCTACAATTCGCATAGTCTGTCTCCTCGCTGAAGTCGAAACATCCAGTTTGGTTATTCTATCCCAACACTTTGAAAATATCTATTATTTTCGAAACCATGGCAAGGGGTCGATGGACTTGCCATCCTTGCGCATCTCGAAGTAAAGCCTTGAGCCGGCGAGGGAATCGCTATCGCCGACCGTTCCCAGAGTCTCTCCTCGCTTTACCGCATCGCCAGTTTTCTTAAGAATTTCAGATAGATGCGCATAAACACTAAAGTATCGCTCTCCATGATCGATGATCACCATTCTTGCCATAGCCGGAGAAGCGCTCCGCGAACACCACTCTGCCCTTCTCCACTGCTCTAATTTCCTCGCCGATTGGTGCTTCAATATCAATGCCTTTTCGAAACACATCGGTTGCAAACTCGGGATGTTTGGTTTTGCCAAAGCCACCTGTTACTTGTCCTCGAACTGGCCACTCGAGTTTGCCTCTCATCGCATCAAGCCCAGTGCCGGCGGGAGGTTCCTGGCGTCTTCCAACGCCGCGGCGGGACATCTCCTCAATCATCTTTGGAGACGCAATGCGGCTTGCTCTAACTCCTTGAGGGCTCGACGCGCGACCTTCTTTCTCTTGCCGAAGACTTGCACAGGAGCTGCTTTTTCTTTTTCTCCATCCTTGCGGACCGAGTCCTGACCTCGGCGAGGATCCGTCTCTGTTGGCTCAGTTCTTCCTTCTGATGCGCCAGCTCTCTTTGACATTCTCCTGATAGGTCACCTCGTCGTTCAATTTCTCAACCAGACTCGATCAAAGAAAACTGTCGCTTCCAAATAATGCTGGCGCTGGAGTAATACTCCAAGCGGAACTTCACCGCTAAGAAGAACAAAGGGACCGCCACCACGGTGCCAGCGATAAAGCGCAACGGCCCGTTTCATCAGAAGGTCTCGTCTCTGATCCAGGGATATTCTAAGTCGTTGCGCTTCGGTCTCTTTCGCTGCATTGCACTGAGGATCGAAGCAAGCTTAGAGTTTGCCGTATTCAGTTCCTTGGTTTTCCTTTCCAAATCTCGTTCGACCTTGCCAAGCGCTTGGAGAACTGAACCCTCTCTTTTTCGTACCTGGTTGATTCCTTGTCGTTCGCTTTCTATTTTTCGTTTGATCCCTTCGAGGTCCTTATTGACGCTGGCGGCATCAAGCCGCAACCCGTAGAAAAAACAACACCAAGAAATAAAGAGAGGATCGTCGATTCATCCTTTCCATCTCTTCATAAACCTCCGAAGGGAGAATACGCTGCCGGATGCCCCAACAGCGATCCGAGAGCGAGGATGAGAGCCGATGCTTCTCCAATCGATAAATTGCAGCTGGCCCAAACTTCCAAAAAGACCGATTGAAGTCAGTGTTTGATCACGAAGAAATAGCACCAAAACCATAGCACCAGGACAGATAACCCTGCCCCGATGAATCCCTGGATCAGACCTCGACCACGAATGGGGCCTGAATGAGCCTTCGGTTGCGCCGACCAATTGCATCACCTCGATTTCATCTTTCTGCGCTAAAATGGCTAACCCTACCGTGCTTCGGACAATGAAAAAGACGGCGATGAAAAGAATTCCACCGAGCACCCACTTTGCCCATTGCAGCGCGAGAACCAAGAGACTTAGCCTGTCAACCCATTCTTGCGGGTACTCGACGGTGGTAAGTCCCTTTTCTTTCGGAGCCGGTTGGCAAGAGCTTCGACAATCGGACCATCCCGATAGGCTGGCTTGACGAAGATCTCGAACGAAGCGGGCAAGACATCTTCTGGAAGACCTTCCAATACGTTAGAGTGCGCACCCAGGGCCACCCGAAAATCTTTCCAAGCTTGCTTCGGGAAATATGTCGCACCCGCTCCACTTCAGGGAAACTCTGATCTTATCGCGCAGTAGCGACACCCTCCCAGCACCCAAACCTTTGTCCAAGTAGGTGTTGATCTGAATCTGATCACCCCATCCTGTGAGCAGGCTTTGAAGATTTTCCTGCGCTAGCATCAACGCGCCGAATACAAACAGCGCGATCGCCATCGTTCCCGCGGTTAGCACATGCGTCCAATGCCGAGCCCAGGAGACTGCTACACACGCGTCGGCCAACCAGACCCACCTGTGAGTCCTCTTCACCTGAGCGCACCCTCTTTGAGTGGGCTCAAATCGTCCACCAAACAACCTTCTTGAAGAGAAATAACGCGTGTCCCGTATCGTTGGCTGAGACTCAAGGTCTGTGGCTTGCGATGATGATGGTGGTTCCCTTCCCGGATCTTGCCAAAGAGAAGCATTGTCTCGTCTGCCAAGTTCGCATCTAGATTTCCGTGGGTTCGTCTGGCCAGCACAACCATCGGATCGTTCATCAACGCGCGCGCGATGGCGACGCGCTGTTGTTCGCCTCCCGAAAGCGCTTGCGGCTTGGGCATCATACTTTTCCGGCAGCCCAAGCTCACGCAACAGTTGATACGCTTTGGTGTAACTTTCTTGCCGCGGCACACCCGTGACGAGGGCCGCCAAAGCAACATTGTCAAGCGCGGTCATGTGCGGCAGGAACTGAATTCCTGGAAACACGAGACCATCTTCCTGCCGCAGTCGCGCAACACCCCAGACTGTTAAGCTTGGTCACGTCTTTACCGTGGATGATTATTTGGCCGTTGGAAGGTTCTTCTTCCCGGAAGAGTAGCTTCAGCAAGGTCGCTCTTTCCCGCGCCGCTGGTCTTCTGGCCAAAAACCAACTCCCTTCCGCTATCTGCAGATTGATATCCTTGAGGGCTACCGTGTTCGGCGCGTATATTTTCGAGGACGATGAAGGAATTGGATCATGAAAACATGCGGTGACGAGTCAGCGACATCGACACCAACCTTGGAAAACACTTGACATGCTTATAGTCGGACTGTTACAGTGTGCCAAAATATTGAATTTCATTGATCTATCTATAAAAGATGTTGACCTGACTTACAAGTGTATCCAAGCTGCAAACCGAGCCGCGAATCGATAGGTTTCGCATTGTATTGATCAAGCCTTCCAAATATGACGACGATGGTTACTCTAATACGTTTCTGGAAGGGTGTTTTACCCAGCAACACTCTCAACGTACTCCATGGCTTGACCGAGGAGGTAGCGTAAGAGCGCCGCGTCTTTGGCGAGCTCCCCATCGAGGTTACTACCTTCGACGAAACGGCGGAGAAAAGGTTCCCGATCAACAGAATCATCCATGCTGGGGCCGCGAGCCCGGCACGAAGCTTTTGGTGTGTTTAGTCGGAGTGCAGACTCAATCAGTTTCCTCGCGCTCTCGACATCGCAAGGCGCTTTCGCGCTGAAAATATCGCAGGTCATCATCGGTGGCTTTCACACCAGCGGTACGATCAACATGCTGGGCGAACAAGAGCTGGATATTCAGTGAGCTCGTTCGGGAATCCATCTGCGTGGTATCCGGCGAAGTCGGAAGGCAAATGGGAGTTTATCCCTGGCCGACTTTCTCCACGGTCAGCTCAAACCGATCTATAGCTTCGTCCCAGGACCTGCAGAGCCTGGTCGATATCGAATCTTCTCTGCGCTCCCCAAGACCAGTCCAAAGACCATGGGCCACTTCGCCTATCCCAACTTTGGAACGGCTGACACTTCACGGGGCTGTCCTCTTCGCATGCAGCTTCTGCACCATTATCAACGTTCAGGGACGCAAGATGCGCGGAACGGAGCCCTGAAAGCATTGCTGGCGCTCCTACGCAAGAATTATTCTGAGCACGTGCATCTTCTTTCACTTCTTTACCGACGATAATTTTGCTCGCAAAAACTATTGGCGGCTGAGACTGTTCGAAGCGATCATCAAGCTGCGTGAGCAAGGCCTCTCAAAGTCCCTCTCAGTGATGCAAGTGCGGATCTGGCGCGCAAGCCGAAAGCACTTTGTCGAGCTTGGCGGCCAAGGCCGGCTGTACTCCGAGGTCTTCATCGGAATGGAGAGCGTTAACCCGAGAACCTGAAGGCTGAAGGCAAGAACAAAATACTAGTGTCGAGGAGTACCGCAGATGATTATCCAAGAATGGCACGACGCCGGTGTCGTCGTACACGACAGCTGACATCATCGGATCTGCCTCGGGATTCCAAAGAGCAAGTGCCCGAGGACATCCGTTTTCACGGACGAGGTCGGGCCCGACCAAGCCTCCTTCATCTGTTGACGCCCTGCCAGGTTCTCACGATCACCGCGAGATGAGGAAGCGCGGTGAATGGATGGACCCGACTTCAATAAGCGCGATTCGTTTCACGCCACCATCAAATCACCCGCGCATGACGGCCGAGGAATGGACACCAGGCCTACGAGAACGCCTGGGAGTCCCTTCTACAGCAAAGAAAAACATGATCGGGCGTCCTTTCGCGCTGGAGCAATCACACCCAAGGAACTACTGAACCCCGATGTCGATTTTTTCTGGTATAAAAATGCCGGGGCGCTTGATCGAGAAACAGCACCCGATGGTTGCTGGCTTCTTTCGTTTGAAAGACCGTAAAGACCCTCGGCGAGCCGGGTTTGCCGTCGATCCGCTCGCCGGTCCATGTCCGGAAGCGCGCCAAGGAAATTACGCATCTTTTCATCTACTGGGCCAAGTTCCTTAAGGAAATGGAGGAGGTGTGGCTCCAAACGAGAAAGAAAACCGACACCGAAGAACGTTGGATGGAGACAGCTCGCAGAAGCCTCAGGCTGAAGTGTGGCAGGCGCTGCGCATCGCCGAGCTGCAAAAGCGTCTACAGCTCCGCCAAGGCGGCCTCTGCCGGACAAGGTCCGCGCCCCGCTGGATCCCTTTGAAGAGTTATCCTCGGCGATTCTCCTTACTCGAAAAGATCTGGACCGTTTCCTAAAACAATGGGGTACTTCGCGCGAGCGAATCCAAGAGTTGCGCCTGCGTGAAAGCGAGGCGGCACGGCGCGGGCTCGACGAAATGTGACAACACTACACGCCAGCATCCGGCTGGGAGACCGTCTACACGAGTGGCACGATGCCTATGCCCGGTTGCGGGGTTCGCTACCGTCGAAAGCACAGTTGAGCTTTGTTAAGTTCGACTGCCATCAACAACCGGGTCGTCTATTCGCGCCAGGAGCTACAGCCGGATCTGGTCTCATACGCTAACGAATCTGCGCCAAATGAGGCTGTGGCAAATCCAACCGTGGAAATTCGACAACGGCGGTTGTAAAAGATTCTTTCTTGACGACTTCCTTTGCCTTCCATTTCCGTGAATTTTCTAAGCGCTAGCTAGTGGTTGCTGAAAACTTTTTGCGGGCGGATCAAAAAGATCTCACGCAAGCGAGGCGCGAAAATCGACGAGAAGCGTACTCGGCCGCGTAACGTTAGAGCTAGGCGATTGAGCGCACCGAAGCATATGAGTCTTTTTCAGCAGTCTGCTACTAGTGGATCTGCGCCACCTGCTCCGTTAGGGCTGTCACCTGCTTCCTTACTCTGCATCACGTCTTCGGCATGCGGCGCAAGACGAAGATAATCTCTCAAGATCTCTCGCAGCGCTTGCTTGAAGCATTCGAGCTGCAAATAGATCAACCCGCGATCCCGTGATATCCTCCCCGGATGCTGGATCTAAGACCATCAGACGATCGACAATCGACAATCCCTTAATAAGATCGTTTTGTCTCAAGTATATGATCTTAAGATTATTGAGCATTCTTTTGAGGATCTGCTTCTTGCTTATGGGTTCGAGAAGGTCGGGATCAAAGGCTATCTTGCCGCCATATAATCTATAGAGCATCGTTTCGAGGCTCTTCTGAGAGAGAATCTCTCCCCTGATTGAAAGGATCGATCACGATTTCCTCGTGGTCTCCGACATACTTGACCAAAAAGTGACCGGGAAACCCGACACCCCTGAAGGGACAGGCCGACCCTCTGCGCAACCTCCTATGTAGAGAACTGACAGGGATATAGGGATGCCGGTTCTGCGGTCCAGCACTTCGTTCAGGAAACTATTCCTAGGATCACGTAATGTTCGCGGTTGCCGCGAAACCCGTGCTCCTGAAAAGCACGAAGTTGATAGCAGCGATGGATCGGTAAACATCAGCGTCCGAACTCCAAACGCGCCGCTGCGCTGGTCGCTAGCGCGTCAATGCGAGAGAGGTAAGCATCGATGTCGAGATTGGGATAATCAGACGCGGCAATCGTCAAGGCCGCCTTCCGAGGTCGATTTTAGCTTCCGCTCGGTCGACGGCCTGACGAAAGTCTTTATAGGGATCGTTGGCCAATTCCTGCCTGTGATTCAACGCGGCTCCGCGATCACATCCACGAGGTATGGCAATTGTTTTTCCTTGACGTACTTGAGGCCTCTTTCGAGAGCGGGCCGCAGATCCGCCGGGTTGCGCACCGGCCCTCGCCATTGACGCCAAAGGATTGCGCCATTTTGGCAAAGTCCACCGCTGGGTCGTCGACGTGGGTCCCGATACCCGCATTTTCCACCGGACGATTGCGGAACTTCGCGACTTCGATCCCATGTTCCTCCGAGTTGTAGTACGACTGGTTGTTGTGCATGACCATGAGGAACGGAATACGATGTTTGGCCGCGGTCCACAGCGAGCTCGAAGTCATCAACATGTCGCCGTCGGATTGAATGCTGACGGCGAACTTACCCGTACTTCAGTGCTAAGGCGGCACCGATGACTGCGCCCGGCCCGTAGCCAAGACCGGCGCCACCACTGCCCCCGAGATACTGGTTCGGCTTGGTAAAATCCCACTAACCGGCGCGCCCACCCGTTGGAATTGCCGTTTACCAGTACCCAGTCTTCTTTCTTGATCACTTCACCGAGTTCTAGCGCCAGCCATGCGGTAGAGATTTCCTTTGGGAGGCTTTCGCACGCGCATCCGCGAGCCATTTGGCGCGCCGGCCGTTATGCTTGTCGGCGAGCTCTTTATGTCGCGCCTCGCGGGCCGTCTTTGCCTTACCATCGTTCCCAATAGCTTCACGGCATAGTCGAGTCAGTTCCGGTACGGCAACCGAGGTGTCGGCGCACATTGGCAGATCCAGTGCCTGTAACGCCTGAAAGTCGTTAGCCCAGGAGTGTACCAGCATATCATTCATCGAGATGCTAATGAGTTTCACGCCGGGCGAAGTGATATACTCACAGTTTCGAGTTTGTTTGCTCACCGTTGTCAACGAACCGAATAGATCCGCCACATCGAGCGCCAAGATGACATCGGCTTTTTGTAACAGCTCCCGCGCACCGTCCGTGGCATCCAAAGGATGGGTCGTGGGGAAATTAAAGCGCGCGCCCTTATCGACAACCGGGGCCGCCAAAAGTTCCAGCTAATTCGATCAGCGCTGGTTACGGTTTTGGGATTGCGTCCCAGTGTGTCCGCGATAATGATCGGCGCTTGCGCGGTGACTAACATTCCCGCCGCTTTTCGGAGCGCTTCCGATTCGCCCGCATCGACGCCGGCGGGCAAACCGGCTAACGTCGGAATCTCAGACGCAGCGCTGAGGGCATCTTCCTGAGATCCGCATCGTAGTTGATATAGATCGGCGCCATCGGCTCTGTCGTAGCAATGCGATAGCCACGGATGAAAGAATCCGGCACATCAGCCAGGGTGTATGGCTGATCGTCCCACTTGACGTAGTCGCGCACTTGGTTGCCCTGCACTAGGGCCGTGTGAATCCAGTCGATGCGCGGACGGCGGCGCTTGGTATTCATCGGACCGGTGCCGCCTCAGCACCAAGATCGGAACCCGGTCGATATAGGCATTGAAAATCGCCATGCTCGCGTGCTGCAGACCGACCATGTTGTGGGCAATGGCAATCATCGGCTTGCCCGTCACTTTGGCGTAGCCGTGGGCCACAGCCACAGAGATCTCTTCGTGATTGCAAAAGATGACTTCTGGCTTATAGTTGCCACCATAATTAACGATCGAGTCATGGATGACCGCGGAAGGTTGCGCCCGGATTAAATGCGGCGTATTCGATATCAAAAGCTTTCATCAAATCGACAACGACGTCTGAACCGTATTGCGGTTGCTTCTTTTCTATCTTGCTTTGTGCTTTCGCCACTTTACAAATCCTCCCTTTGGGTTTAGATGTCTATTCACTAACGACCATAGAATCGTAATCGAGCCGACGACGACTAGCCGGCCGCATGAATCTGTTCCGTGGACGACGATTCTTTTTGCTCCTGCTGCAACAAGCCCTTTTTAAAGAAAAGCTCAAGAGTCTCCAAGAGGTCGCTCCACGTGCCCGCCAGTGTGGCAGAGGTCTTTCCTACATCCAATTCGGCAATGGATTGCAGGACTCTTTGTGCCGCTGGCGCCATGAAGGCCTTCATCCCGTGGTAGCCAAAAGTCCGCTTCAGTTCGTCCATTTCCCTCGGCCCGCCTGGCCGCATGGATACGCAAACCGACGATACTCGAAGTCAGTTTGTCCAACAACCCCGGGAAACTCTCCTCGTAGCGCTTTAAAATCTCATCCAGCAAGCCAAATCTTTTCGCACCCATCAAGAGCTCGACAAAAAGTCCCTTGTAGCCCCTTCGTCAAGCCGGCATAGACGACTTTGAACGCCGAAGCCTGAGCGACGGTCGGCCCAAGAACTCTGACTGAAAAACCGTGCGGCTCAAGGTCTTGATCTTCGCTGCTTGCGGTCCGGACACGTACACCACGGCACCTTTATCCATCTTTGTTGCGGATCCGATGATGCAACCGTCAACGAAGTCAACTCCGCTTGGTTGCAAGACCTTTCGATCGCATTCGCGGTCATCGGGAGAAATCGCGTTGGCGTCCAAATAAAGAAGATTCCTCCGCCCCGACTTGGCGGCCGCTTTTGCGACTTTCGTCGCGACGCGTTTCGCCGCAGACGGGACGACAATTGACACGATTAAATCAGTATCCTTTGACCAGGGCCGCTGTCGACGGCACGCATTTTCACACCAACGGCTCTCCGCCCGCTTCCGGTGTCGTCTCACTGCGGTCTTTAGCGTAGGTCAGACCTCGACCCCCGACCCGTCAGAATCTTGGCCCAGTGGTAACCCATCTCACCGATGCTCAATATACCAATTCGTTCGAACGCCATAGGTCTCGCTCCTTCCAGCTAGCCCTCGCGATTGATCACGTCGATCATCTGTCGCAGCCGTGCAAAATCCTCGCGATTGAAAGGAACGGATAGACGATGTGAAATGCAATGTGGCTTGATCGTCCGCTTCCTCTGCGAGAGGCTCTGTCTGCTTGATTTTACCTTTCGTAAGAACGTCGGCCAAACGATTTGATTCAAGGTATCGATCAGATCCGGCGTCGGGGGATGGCTGAGACGAATCACCAAGTCCTGCTTTTACAAATCGATAGGAATGAAAGTTTCGATAAAGGTCTTGATCTCGCCGACCGCCGCGTCAACGTTGTCCATGATCTTAAAGAAGCTTAAACTCCTTACCGGAAATATAGCCTCGACTTAGCATTGCCTCCCGCACGAACCGTTCCCATTGTTGCCAATACTGTCTGTCAGGAAGATCCATGAGAATAATCGGCACAATTTGGCTTTTGCCAGTTTGAGCTAACGTGAGCGCCGCCGCGCTCGTCGTGAGTGCCAAATCCGCCCGGGAATATCACAACCGCATCCGCCTCTTTCACAAACATGAGCTTGCGGGTAAAGAAAAAATGAAAGCTCATGAGCTTGGCATCGTCCTTGATAAACCGATTCGCCTGCCGTGCCGCAGGCAGACGGATATTGACCCCGAAGCTATTATCTCGTCCCGCCCCTTCATGGCCAGCCTGCATGATTCCCGGCCCGCGCCGGTAATCACCATCAATTCCTCTTGAGCCAGCCGGTCTGCAAGCTGTTTAGCTAAATGATAGTACGGGTCAGTTTCTTATGTGAGTGGAACCAAAAATGCTCACCTTGCGCACTGAGCTATAGGCCGCGAAAACCTTGAAAGCGTGGCGTAATTCTTTCAAGGCGCGGTTGAGAATTTTAAGATCGCCGCGGCTAGTTCCATCCCCCACCAATTTGACAATCGTCCGAATCATTTCGGAGATCAGAGCTTCATTGCCGGAGGCGGATTTCTCACGGAGCCATGCCGCAATTTGCGCCTCGATATTGGCCAAGGTGCACTTTAGGTTGCTCCATGAGCTTCTCACTCTATGACATAACACTATCGGTTTTTAAAGCTTCGTCCAACCTCGCAGATAGGACTGCAGATCATTTTGGCCCTACAAGGATTATTATAACCGTATGTCTTGTCATTTTGGTGCCCGGAGCCGGACTTCGAACCGGCACGGACCCTTCCGGTCCTCGGGATTTTAAGTCCACAAACTATTCACACTATCAGCAACCAACATGCAGAAAGGTGCAGTATCAGCGGGTTTTCTTCTACTGGTGCTGTGCCTCTTCTGCTTCTTTCAGCATACTAGTTTAGTTACAGCGATAGTTACAGTGAAGCACAGCCCCGGTCTCGCGCGAGTAATCCGCCTTGCCTTCTGTAGACCAATCAACAGTGGCAGTGGTGTGACACTGGGATGGACTAGATACTACAGAGGGCAGGGAGATTATTCGCGGATTGAATCATGAGAGAAGTAACATTCGGCGACTTTGCCAAGCTGGCAAACAGGCGCGGACTGACACCGGAGTATTTAGCAGAGCGGTTCACAGACAAGATTGAAAGACCGTCAGAGTTCTTTCATCGTCGTCTTCCAAGGCCAGTATGCGGCGGTAGTTATACCATACCGGAGTGGCCTAACTTTCTATGCATCAGAATTGCAGTGCCATCAGGACTCAGTTGGACATCACAAGATATGTGCTTGCGGGTGTGGGCAGGCTGTTTTTGATCGTAAGAAATGGGCAAAGCCCAGGCTGTAAAAAGACTGAAGAGAAATGCGGCACTCAAAGCGGCCTAGGACATGTAAAAGGGCTAAGCCAAGTATTTGATTTTATTGATGCATAGACCGGGACATTTTGGGTTTATGGCTATGATGGTATTAACCGGGGATTTAAGGCGGGACAATCGAGGCCCAGGATAGACCCGTTCACAACAAGGATTGAGTGCGTAAAAAGAGGAATCGAGGGAACAAATGAAAGGACGCCTGGACCGATCTACCAACGGCGGCATTGGTGAAGGTGTTGAAAGAGACAGAAGGCCGAAGTGAGAACGAGATTTCCAGCCTTACCGGGATACCTGCAGGCACAGTTCACAACATCATTAGCGGGGCTCACGGCTGGGGTAAGATTGCAGATGGGGATCTCTTCAAGCGGCACCGACAAAGAACAGAGCAGGGCATTGGAGCAGGCTAATAGAACGTTAGCGGCAAAGGCGTTGAAATGCGGCCGAGGGCAAAGATAGACAAAGCTAGCTTCTACCAGTTGGTTTATGGTGCGGCGATTATGACGGACAAGGCCCGTCTCCTAGCCGGCGAGCCTACGGAGATCCACGCGACTCTCGATCTCAATACCGTCGTAGCCCTGGACAGGCTCAGCCGCGATGCTTAGCCAATCCCTCATCGATGACCGAAAGACCAATCGACATCACACCTACTCGAACGACCGAGAAGCAAACCAAGTCACGGACTAGCCTACGCCAGGTGAGATAGTTGCATCGGGATTTTAATCCCGTGATGCCTTTGTGAGATAGCGAACATAGCAAACGCTTTTTATGCCGTGTAACCGTTTTGATAGCTGAACTCTAATCGGCTTCGACCAACCGCGCGTGGTGATGTTCGATGCCCAGGGATGGCTGCAGCGTCGTGTTGAAGATACTCGTGGAGTACTGAATGGGCATGGGCACTATATTTTTGAGATTTGCTACTCGCTTTGCAGCCCAGGGTGGCGTGACTCCCCTGGGTCAGTCGGCATACCCTCCGGCACCCCTGGAGCAAGCGGTAAGGAGTCATTCCCCGACACCACAGAATAAAAGCGCCCTTTTAACGGTCCCTAGTTCCACTCACAAAAACGAAAAGCGAGTAACGTCCCTATTTCCGACACTGCAAAATCACAAAAGGCTACCATTAGAAAATTATCTCTCTTGGAACGGGCTTGAGTTCATGAACCCTTTCTATTTAGAGTGGTTCGATTCCTAAAATTTGCGATCCTTGAACCACCGTTTGCGCGACTTAAAAAGGACAAATAGACATGACTGTTGAGGAAGCAAAAGCCAAAATCTTTCACTGGCTCTGTAGTCGATACCACGATCCCGGACAGGGAAACGAGTATATCGATAAAGATACTGTGAGGGAGGCCATAAATATTCCTGAAGAAGTTTTTGAAAAAGCGCTAAACGAGTTTGTGGACCCCGGCGCGCACGACTGCGTGGAAGTTGAAATACCAACAGGCCGATTGAAGTTAGGAACCGGCGGACTGCAATTTTGCGAGGCAGGAACGAATCCGTTTACGTAGACTTCAAATTAAAACGGGCGGACTGTGCGCTACCGGCTCGTCAATGCCTTTGGCGAACACCACGGTCCTCTCCGAGCTTGCCATATTCCGTTAGCCAAGCATTCAATCGCATTCTTCACTTCCATGTCGTCCGTGTCGGGGAAGTCACTCGCGAGCGCATCCATCTCTGTTCCAACTAGTTCCCTGACTGAGTTTCGATCTCAGCAAAGGTAGCGCGGAGCATCTGCCGCTGCCCCTCTTCTCGTGGTCGTTGTCGCGTTCGCGTGCGAGGTAATGGCGAAACTGCGCAACCACCAACTTTGGCCTGACGTATGGCGCTAGGAGGTTCAACGCCTCTGTCGTCTCTGGAGTCTTCTACATTTCTCTTTTGCATTCCAATACTGCGCTCTCGAGGATCGCTAACGCTTCAAAGATGTTCATAGAACGCGCAATGCCCTCTCTTCATCTTTGTGGTTTGCTGTTTGCTGCCGCTTCGATCCGAAGTCCTGTCTAACTCGATTCTCGTGTAGGTGACGCCCCATTGCAGGATTCTGAATCGGTGCCCGCACGGTACGCACCTGAAGGGATAAATGTAAAAGACGCTCATCAAACGTTCAAAACCGTCTCGACTGACTCGTTTAACGTAACCGCTGGAGCACTTGGGACAAACCGGTTTTTGCGGCATTTGAATGTCTCCCTGCTCGGTGTTCTCGCGCGGCCACAGCGGGCGCGAATATAGCGAAAAACTAGGGCAGAGCAGCAGGCGTGACGGTTTCATCGTTTCAAACCATATAACCCAACCTATTTTCAGGGTAACTTCCTGCCTAAGAGCTTTGGTCGATTTCGAACGGAATAGGGTCAAAATCGAATCCGGCTTTCCGTCTGCCCGTTTGGCTGCGGCTTGCCGGGTTCTTGGGCTTGTGGAACTTCCCTATCAGTTGGCCCTGGAAGCTGCTTTATCATCTTGCTACCTGGTGGCGGTCCTTATTCGAGATGACCAGCTCACCGTTGGGACCTTTGTAAATAGTAGTAATCCTCGGCCTGGCCTTTGTGTAACCACAGCGAGACCAACGAAAAAGGGCGAACCAAAGTTGCGCGAAGATTTTCACAGGGAAACCTCCCCTTTGGATTCCACGGGACTTAGCTCTGTCTCCTGTGGGTGTGGACCACGTTGACCCTCGCTGAGACGTGCTTCTTTGGTCTACGTTTCTTGAGGGTACGGAGAAAATCCATATGCTTGTCCTAGTCCCTGTGAAAGCTAGGAATAGCATTGACGTTACGTTAACAAGAGAAACCACAGCGTACCCAGGTATAAGACCAGGGCTGCCACTACTCCAAGCAACTCTCTGAAATTGTCGTTCATCGATGAGCAGAAAAAAGACACCTTCACCGCTGTTGTTGACTCCTCCCCTGGGGACCGATAGAGCAACGCAGAGGCCGCTATGAAATGAAGATAAGAAGTGCAGAAATCGACAGAGGTTTCCTGAAAAGTCCCTGATATGGCAGGCTCAGGATGCCTCAGTCTTCTAGGTGAGATATGGCAACGGGCGAATTAGCCCATTGGTCAGGTTATGGCTTATCGCACTGTTTTGCGGGAAGGTGACGGGTGACACTAGGTGACGCAGATTTTAGAAAGTCCCCTATGAAGATGATTTATAGAAAGTTACCAAAAACAGCGTCACTACCTGTCACCTGTCACCCCGAAGATAACACCGTAGTTCATATTACAGAGACTACGCGGCAACGACTCCACGTACCTGTTAAGCGGCTTGGGGAAGAAATCTTGAGGATGATCCCGCTGAAGGTTGCCCACTTACTTTCCGCGCTGCCATTGATGACAAAAACGACAGCAGGGACATGCTGATCGTCACAACGTGCAGCCATCGGCTTGATTTCGCACCGAATCTCTATCGATTCCGTATTTTAAACCCATCAATAATACTGTGTTTCTTGTAACTCCTTCCCTTCATCCGCACCGGCGCGTAGGACTGGCCTTATCTTTGCCTTCATGCATGTTTGAACTGACCACGAACTTTTAGGAAGTTTATTATTCATGTCCAGCAATCGTTTGCTCAAAAGCCTTACGCGCCGTCGGCCAGGACTTAGAAGCGCGGGGCATTAAAACCTTTCTCATAAGATGCGAAGCCGATCTTTACGTTGTCGAGGCTGGCTACCAATCGCCTCCAGCTCCCACGTCTGTCACCTTGCATTACAGCTTAGATGATCTCGAACAGTTGGATCAGGAAGGACGAGAGGAACGAAAGGGAGGTGATCACGATTCGGGTGTTAAAGACTTTCTGAGATTGTCCCAAATCTTACGAGCTATCGGCAGTTACATAGGTAGGAAAGAGGCTCGGTTGCTTAGTGTTTCAAACAATGTCTCGACGGCTGGGACAATGCCCGTCGTCAGGATTGAATACGAGACGGCTCAAGGCGAACGAGTCGTTGATGATCGCACCGGCTCCGCAATTTACGACATGTGTCTCAGCATTTATAAGCTGAGAAGAAGGTTAAGCGCTAATCATTTCAGGGATGCTCACTGGCACGGGACACCGCTACTTCTGCATCGTGAGTAGGCGTTTGAATGAACGTCTTAGTCTGCTCGGTTTGATTCGACAGGACGACCTGTAATCCTCTCCGACCATTCATAGAAATTTGGCAAACGCTATTTGGATTATCGATTCGGGGCGTTGAAGTTCCTGGACCGGGATTATCCTACATAGCGGCATCATCGCTTGCCTGTATGATGCCGTCGTCGTCAACTGTTATCAAACTTACATACGTAGAAATAACCGATAGCCGGAAGATTTTACTTTCCGTATGGAGTCAAGCTCTATGGGTATCTGGAAGCGATATATCTCAGGATGGTCATTGCAGGAAGACAATACAACTGAACGAAGCACAA